>Ga0272442_10002870_pt1 | contig 24551 bp, 19 predicted proteins | sample SSMForm2O_FD_200262 | JGI IMG/M metagenome (GOLD analysis project Ga0272442, IMG submission 200262) | Marine sediment archaeal communities from Little Sippewissett salt marsh, Falmouth, MA, United States - SSM-Form-2O | ecosystem: Environmental > Aquatic > Marine > Wetlands > Sediment ...
GCAGATTGCTGCGATTTTCTCCAGCTCTCCCCTGCGCCGGGGGTCCGCCTCTGAGGCGGCGAGGCGCTCGGCCTCCTCGACGTGGCGGCGGGCATAGGAGATAACCGCCTCAGCGCAGATATCCATGGCCTTGAGCTGCTCCTGCTTGTGCCAGGACCGGGGGTCGTTCAGGAAGTCCAGGCCCTTCAGCGCCTTGCGGATATCCTTGCGGAAGTCGTCGAGGCCGCGGCTGTAGATCTTGTCGTCCAGTACGGTATGCCCGGGGGCGCGCTGCTCCATGAATTCGGTGAAGATGCCCGCTTCGAAGCTGTCCAGCCAGCGTGGTTCCATGGCCGCGAAGATCCGGTCCCGGATCGAGCGGCCCCGCCAGAAGGGGATGATCTTTTCCCGGTAGACCTCCTTCACCTCCGGGTCCACCCGGAAGGAGGTCTTGGCCCTGGTCGATAGGATGTCCAGGTCCTCCAGGCTGTGGGCGTTGATTTCCGGGTAGGTGGGAGTGGCCTTGGGCGCCGGCCCGCGCTCGCCCACGATCAGCTCCCCGGAGTTGATGCAGATTTGCTTGTTGCGCAGGTAGTGCCGGTAGGCCAGGGCCCTGGCCACCGGTACTGAGCTGTCGCCGCGGTGTTCCCGGTAGAAACCCGTGATCAGCTCGGCCCGTTCCGAGGTGATTGCCGGAGGGGTTTCCTGGGACTGCTGTTTCAGCCTGCGGATGCGTTCGGTCATTGCTTATCCTCCAATATGGGTGGTGAAGCCGGCATCGATAAAGGTCGCGTGGATTTCCTCCAACCGTTGCTGTGAAGGGGGGCGGAAGGCCGCTTTCACGGCGGAAGGCCCGACAGCCGGCCCCTCCGGGGCCGGGTCCTCACCGCCGGTGCGCCCCGAAGCGAGGCGCCGGGCCTTTTCCAGCCCACCCCTGTGGTAGGGGAGCAGGTGTATGCCGCGGATACCCTGCAGCCGCCCCAGAAAGGCGGCCAGGGCCCGGATATTGCCGGCATCGTCGTTGATGCCCGCCAGCAGGGGGAGGCGCACGGCCACCTCGGCACCCAGAGCCGAAAGGCGGGTGAGGTTTTCCAGGATGAGCCGGTTGGATACGCCTGTATAGCGGCGGTGCCGCTCCTCGTCCATGACCTTGAGGTCGTAGAGAAAGAGGTCTGTCAGGGCGGCTACCCGCTCGAGGACGCTGAAATCGGCCTGGCCGCAGGTGTCAACGGTCAGATGATAGCCCTGCTCTTTGAGCGTTGCGAGCAGGGCTTGAAGGAAACGGGGCTGGAAAAGCGGTTCTCCGCCGGACACGGTGACGCCGCCCCCCGATTCCTCGAAAAAGATGCTGTCTTTTTCGATCTCGGAAACCAGCTCCGGTACGCTCACACGCCGCCCCGACAGCCTCAGGGCTTCGTAGGCACAGGCCTCCGCGCAGGCGCCGCAGGCGGTGCAGTTTGCCGGGTCCCGCTGCAGTCCCTCATCTGTCCGCTGCAGGGCGCTGCGGGGGCAGCTGTCCACACAATCACTGCAGTCCGGAGGGCAGCGTTCAGGCTGTAGAAACCACTCCGGTTCCGGGTTCATACTTTCGGGATTGTGGCACCAGTCGCAAGACAGGGGACAACCCTTGAAAAACACGGTGGTGCGGATACCCGGGCCGTCGTGAATGGCATAGTGCTTGATGTCGAAGATCGTGCCCTCAGCCACGGCCTTCCGCCTCCTGGCCGCCGCGGAAGCTTTGGGTGAGGAATTTGCAGCAGCAACTGTGCGCCTGGGTCATTCCATTCTCCATGTATTCATGCGCGGGACATGCGCCGACGCATGCCCAAAGTAGCATATTTCAGCCGCTTCTGGAAGTGAAAAAACACTTGACAGCCGGGGTGCGCGGGTTAGAATTCTGTTGGTTTGAAACTCCGGAAAATGCTTGCTATCGGGGTGATACCACTTGACAAATTCTCCGTCTGCCCCTATACAGATGCAACAGTCTGGAGGGCGGGAAATTACTGTGGAGATAATCAGCGTGCACACGCTCACTGCCGGGCCGGAGCGCAGAGAGCCTGCGGCCCGGAGCTGTTTTCCCATGTCCGCACCCCCGCCGGTTGCCGGCCGCCGTTCCCGGTGTTTCTGCTCCCTGTTATTTTCTCTCCTCAGCATCTCTGTGGAACTTGCCGATTCTTTCTTCACCGCCCGCTTTTGCCGCGGCAGCCGCGCCGGAACCGATGTCAGGGCAGCCCCCGCGGTGCGGCGGAAGCGGCCCGTCGCCGGTTGTGCAAACACTTTGTCCGGCGGCTGACGGAGTTTCGTTAGGAGGTTTTATATGTCGGGCTTCATCATTCTGTTAGGATTGTTTCTGGTTACCGGAACCGTTATTTCCCTGGTGGTCATGCGGGCCAAACAGAGCCAGGAGGAATACTTTATCGGCGGCCGGAAAATCGGCGGCCTGGTCTCGGCGCTGACCTATTCTTCCACCACCTATTCGGCCTTCATGATGGTGGGCCTGGTGGGCCTGGCTTATACCACCGGGGTGGGCGCCATGATCTTCGAGCTGGCCTATCTCCTGGGTACGATCATTCTGCTCTCGACCTACGGGCACCGCATCTGGGCTTTGGGCCGGGAGAAGGGCTTCATTTCTCCCATGGAGATCTTCAGCCACCGTTACGGCCAGGCGGCGGGCACCCTGGGCACCCTGATCTCCTTTCTGGCTTTGATCCCCTACACCTCCGTGCAGGTCATCGGTTTGGGCCTGATTTTACAGACCTACGGGGGCTTCAGCTTCTCGGCCGGGGTGCTCATGGCCGCGGGCATCATCTGTCTCTGGGCCTTCATCGGCGGCCTCCGGGGGGTGGCGCTTACGGACGCGGTTCAGGGGGTGTTCATGCTCGGCGCAGCCCTGGTGGGGGTCTTCTGGGTGGGACGGACCTTCACCGGCTTCGAATTGCAGAGCTTTCCCAATGCCTTCTGGACTCCGGCGCGCTTCATCAACCTGACCCTGCCCTGGTTCTTCTTCGCCCTTACCAATCCCCAGGTTCTGCAGCGCCTCTTCATTCCCAGGGACCGGGGCTCCCTGAAGCGCATGATCGTTCTTTTCGGGGTCTTCGGCCTGCTCTATACCCTGATCGTGAGCTTCATCGGCTTTGCCGCGAGCTACGGCAGCGGCGTGGGGCTTTTTCCCCAGGTGGCCGACCGCGACCGCGTCATCCTGGAGGTTTTCGCCCTCATGTCCCGCGCCCTGGCCCTGCCCCTGGCATTGAGCATCGTCTTCGCCTCGGTTTCCACGGCCAACTCCATTATCCTGACCCTGTCCTCCATGTTCGCCCGGGACGTGGTCCGGGAGGAACGCCGTGTGTGGGTGGGACGGCTGTTTATCATCGGGCTCACAGCGTTGATCGCCGTGTTTTCCATCCGCCGTCCCGGCTATATCGTGGAGCTGTCGGTGACCTCTTCGTCGATCCTGCTCTGTTTCGTGCCATTGCTCTTCGGGGTCTTTCACATGCGCAGGGGAGGGCTTATGACGGGCGTGCTTACCTGCCTGGCCGGCGCCGGTACGGCGATTGTGCTGGGCCTCTTGAGGGTTCCCCTGAGCTCGGTTTACACCCTGCTGGTCAGTTTCGCGGTCTTTTTGCTGGTCAGCCTGGTGGAAAAAGACAGGCCGCCGGGATGATCATCAAGAACGTCACGCTGCTCTCCTTCAAGACGTTTACCTGTTCGCCGGGCATGGATGTGCGCATAACGGGCAACCGGATCGCCGAGATCGGAAAAAACCTGGACGGGGAAGCCGAGCTGATCGACGGCCGGGGCTGCTATTTGATTCCGGGCCTGGTCAATACCCATGCCCATACCGCCATGACCCTGCTGCGCGGAGCCGCCGAGGACGTTACCCACCAGGATTGGTTCAACGAGCATATCTGGGTTTACGAGCAGAACCTGAAGCCGGAGGATGTTTACGCCGGCACGCTGCTGGGAGCGGCGGAGATGCTGCTGGCCGGGGTGACATGCGTGGGGGACCACTACTTCCACATGGATCAGGCCTACCGCGCTTACGAGGAGATCGGCATGCGGGCCGACCTTTCCTGGGCGGTGTTTGGTGTGGAGGAGGACTGGCGCAAGCGCTTTGAACAGGCGCTGCGGTTCTCGGCGGACGCCCGGGACCGGAATCCCCGCCTGACCGTTTCCCTGGGGCCCCACTCCCCGTATGTCTGCCCACCGGAATTCCTCGAGCTCTCGGTCAGGCAGGCGGAGGAGCTGGGATTGAGGCTCCACATCCACGTGGCGGAAACCCAGGAGCAGGTCACCGCCAGCCTGTCCGCCACCGGTCTGACCCCGGTGGAAGTGCTGGCCCGCACCGGGGTGCTGCGCCGCGGAACCGTTCTGGCCCACGCCTACTACGCCAATGAACAGGATATGCAGCTCATCGCCCGGCAGGGCTGCGGGGTGGCGCACTGCGCCAAGACCTACCTGAAGCTTTTCGCCGATCAGCATGATTTCTTTACCCCGGCCCGCAGAGTTGGGCTGACCGTCGGGCTGGGCAGCGACGGCGCCTGCTCCAACAACACCATGAGCATCTTCGAGGTGGCCAGGGACGCCGCCCTGCTGGCCAAGTGCGCGGTCCACGATCCGGAAGCCGGGAAGGTCGAGGAGATGCTTCCCCTGATCTTCCGTGGTGGTGAGGTGCTGGGCCTGCCCGGATACGGCGAAATAGAGGAGGGGAGCCTGGCGGATTGCGTCCTCGTCACGGCATGGGCTCCCAATATGCTCCCCGCCTCAAGAGTCTTCGCCCACCTTCTCTACGCGGTGAACGAGCGCAATGTCGATACCGTGATCGTGGACGGCAAAGTCGTGGTGCGCAGCGGCAGGCTGACCTCCCTGGATACCGATCTTGAAGGTTTGTATAAAACCGTGGATAGGATTTCCCGGCGGCTTACCCGTCCCTGTAAAAAACGACCGGCCCAGAAATACAGGGAGTGACCGCCTGCCGTCCCGGACTGTCCTCAGGTCAGGGGGAGGGAGAGCAGCCGGGCGCCGTGAAGGTCGAAGCAGGCACGGACATGGTCAAGCCAGTTAGTGCGCACCACCAGGTAGATTGTCAGGTCGGGCCTGTCTGATGCCAGGCAGCGGCGGACCGAGGCGGCCAGCCCTCCCCCGGCGGTCTCCAGGGGACCCACCTCGTCGATGATTAAAACCTCGGGATCTGATGCCAGGGCCTCCTCTATCCAGCGGTTGGCCGCCTCCTTGCCGCTGCGGGAGACGGAGTAGCAGCCCACCCGCTCGGCTTCCCGCCAACCCGGGGGCTCGTTGCCCAGGCGGCGGGCGAAGGGGGTGCTTCCCTCTCCCCCGATTTCCCGGGCGTCGTAGCCCACAGTCATTCCCTGTTCCATGACCTTCATCAGCAGGAGGCCGCGGACTCCTTCCAGTCCTGCGGCGGCCAGCTCGGTCCTGCAGTAGGTGGTTTTACCGGAGTCGATGGCCCCGGTGATGATAATGACCTGCATGCGCGCCTCCTGAGCCAGCATAGCCGAGGCGGCGCCTAAAGGCCAGAGCGCCTAAAGGACTGTTCTTTTCCTTGCCCGGGCTATACATTATCTGTATGGCCCACGGGCACCACCATCACCACCGCGCAAGCTCGCGAAGCTCGCAGAACATCAAAGTCGCTTTTTTCCTCAATATTACCTTCACTGTTTTGGAAATAGCCGGGGGGCTCTGGACCAACAGCATGGCCATCCTCTCCGACGCCCTCCACGACCTGGGGGATACATTCTCCCTCAGCCTGGCCTGGCTGTTCGAAAAGTACTCCCGGCGCAGGGAGGACGCGCGCTATACTTTCGGCTACCGGCGCTTTTCCCTGTTGGGCGCCCTCTTCAACAGCCTGCTGCTGCTGGCCGGCTCCGCGGTGATCATCGCCCGGGCTCTGCCCCGGCTGATCCACCCCCAGCCGGCCAATGCCGCGGGCATGCTGGTTTTCGCCCTGGTGGGAATCGCCGTCAACGGCGCCGCAGCCCTGCGTCTGCGTAAGGGAGAGACCCTGAACGAGAAGATGGTTTCCTGGCACCTGCTGGAAGACGTTCTCGGCTGGGCGGCGGTTCTGGTGGTGGGCGTGGTTTTGCTCTTCGCCGACCTCCCCAGGCTGGACCCCATTCTCTCCCTGGGCATCACGGTCTACGTGGTGGTGAATGTGCTGCGCAATACCCGCAGGACCCTGAGGGTCATGCTCCAGTCGGTACCGGAGAACATCGACATGGAGGATGTGCGGACAGCGATTGTCGCCCGCCCGGGGGTGTGCTCGGTGCACCATATCCACGCCTGGTCCCTGGACGGCCTGCACCACGTGCTCTCCGCCCACGTGGTGGTGGGCGACGAGACGAGCCCGGAGAAAATTATCGCACTTAAAAATGATATCAAGGAACACATCTACGCGCTGAGCTTCGTCCACGTGACCCTGGAGGTGGAGTATGAGAGCGAATTCTGCCGCCAGCGGGAGGTTGAAGAGGCAGAGTGCTAGCCGGCGCTAGCCGGAGCTAGCCGGCGCCAGGCTCTTTTCGTAGATACGGTAGGTCTTGCTGTGTTCCAGGTTGAGCTTCTCCAGGGCGTTGCGGATCTTGTGGTTGTCCTCCAGGATGTAGTTCGCCTCCAGATGGATGCCCCGGGGGCCCAGGGCCTCGAAGAGACTCAGGTAGAGCAGCACGTCCAGCCCGAAGTTGTGATACTCCGGCTCCACCGCCAGGGCCCAAAGGCGGTAGTCCCGCAGGCGCCGGCGCTCGATAAGCAGGCGGGCGAAGCCGAAGGGCAAAAGCCGTCCCTTGATCTTGCGCAGGATGATGTTCAAATCCGGAAAGCCCAGGGCATAGCCCACCGGCCGGCCCCCATCCTCCACGAACCAGACTGCATCGGTGTCCACGATCAGCTTGAGCTTTTGGATCATCTGCTCCAGCTCATCCCGGTTCAACGGCACATAGCCCCAGTTGTCTTTCAGGGCGTTGTTGGAGATGCGCCAGATATGCTCGGCGTCCTTCGAGAGATTCTTCAGATCCAGCCTGCGCACGGTCAGGCCGGGTTTGCGGGCTAAAAGCAGGGATTTGAAGCGGCTGAAGCGCCCGGGCAGTGAATAGGTGCGGGCGTCTCCCTCGTAGGCCAGCAGATCCATGACCTTGGCGTAGCCCCGGGTTAGCATAAAGTCGTGCACGTAGGGGGGGTTATAGGGAGCCATGAACACCGGCGGCCGGTCATACCCCTCCAGGAGAAAGCCCCAGTTCTCCGCCACCGGGTGGATGGGGCCCCGCACTTTGTCCATGCCCCGCTCTCCGAGCCAGCTCTCACCCTTTTCCAGCAAGGCGTCCGCCGCCTCCGGGTCCTCATCACATTCCAGGGCGCCGAAGAAGCCGGTGCGGCTTTTAGTGTGGGCATTGAAGGCGTGATCCACATAGACCAGGTTGCGGCCCGCCACCCGCCCGTTTCGGCGCACCAGGTGGAGCTCGAAATCGGAGTGGGCCAAAATGGTGTTGTGCCGGGCGTTGTAGGCGGTGCGTTCCTCCAGCCAGAGGGGGGGCGCCCAGCAGGCATCATTGCGGTAGAGCCGGGCGGGGAAACGGACGAAGGCGCGCATGGCCCGCCGGCTGCAAACGGTTTCGACGATCATTAACCTTCAGTATGGACCAAAATCCGGGTTATTCAAAGCGTCAGGCAAGAAAAGCAGGAAAAAAGAGTTTTTCCCCGCCTATACTTAGGGGAAAGGCTGCGGTCATGAATAGACGTCTCCTCCTGCTCCTTCTCCTGATCTGCCTGCCCCTGTTGACCGGCTGGCAGGATACGGCAGCCGAGAAGAAGAGCCGGCTGCGGATGGTCAAGAACCAGATCGAGGCCCGGGGGGTGCGGGACGAGCGGGTCCTGGCGGCCATGCGCCGGGTCCCGCGGCATCTCTTCGTACCCCCGGCCCTGCGCAGCCGGGCCTACGCCGACACGCCCCTTCCCATCGGCGAGGACCAGACCATCTCCCAGCCCTACATCGTGGCTCTCATGACTGCGGCGCTGGAGCTGGAGCCGGAGGACAAGGTGCTGGAGATCGGCACCGGCTCGGGCTACCAGGCCGCGGTGCTCGCCGAGCTGGTGGAGCGGGTCTACTCTTTGGAGATCAAGGAGCGCCTGTCCTCCAGATCCGCCGCCCTCCTTGAGGAGCTGGGCTACGGAAACGTGACCACCCGGCAGGCGGACGGCTATTTCGGCTGGGAGGAGCACGCACCTTTCGACGCCATCATGATCACCGCCGCGGTCTACGCGGTACCGCCCCCCCTGCTCGCCCAGCTGGCGGAGGGGGGCAGAATGATTCTGCCCATGGGCAATCCCTTCATGTACCAGGAGCTGGTTCTGGTCACCCGCCGCGGTGAGACGGCCACGGTCCGGCATATCAGCTCCGTACGCTTCGTACCCATGACGGGAGAAGCCCTCGATCGCTTCCAGGCCTTTTAACGCCGATGATCATCGCGGCGGTCTTCCTGCTTTCCGCATCCTCCCTCTGCTACGAGGTGCTTTTGACTCGCATCTTCAGCCTCTCCCAGTGGCATCATCTCTCCTTCATGGTCTTGAGCATCGTGCTGTTCGGCTTCGCGGCCAGCGGCAGCATTTTGAGCGTGCTGGAAAGCCGCCGGCCCGGGCTGACAGTCGAGCTGTCCGCCCGGCTCTGGCAGGCCCGCCTGCTGGCCTGCTTCTCCGCCGCGCTCAGCGCTTCCTACCTGCTGCTCGCCGGGCTGCCCCTGGATTATTTCCTGATTCCCCTGCTGCCCCGGCAGCTGGGCTATTTGTTTTTGAGCTTCCTGGTGCTGGCCCTGCCCTTTTTCTTTGCCGGGTTGGTAATCGCCCTGGCCTACGCGGCGCTGCCCCGCCGCTCCGGCCGGATCTATTTTACCTCCATGCTGGGATCCGCAGCCGGCGCTTTGCTGCCCGCACCCCTGCTGCCGTTGCTGGGGGAAGGGCGGATCGTGATTTTCATCGCTCTCAGCGCGGTGGCGCTGGCGCTCTGGGTCACTCCCCGGCAGGACCGGCGGGGAAGAGTGACAGTCGCGGGCTGCCTGCTTCTGGCCGGCGCCACTTTCTGGCTGTTCGGGCAGCGGGAGCTCCTGGCGGTTGAGCCCTCACCCTACAAGCTCCTCTCCCAGGCGCGCCAGTATCCCGGGACCCGCCTGCTCTCCAGCCGCAACAGCCTGCGGGCCCGGCTGGACCGCATCGACAGCCCCGCCGTGCGCTTCGCCCCGGGATTGAGCCTGACCTACGAGGGCGGGCTGGACAATGCGGGGCTGCTCCTGGAAGACGCGGATACCCTGTTCAGCGCCTACCCGCTCGAAAGCGAGGTATTTGCTCCCTACACCCTTTCCTATGCGGGCTATGCGCTTTTCCCCCGGCCCCCGGAGCGGGTGCTGATCGTCCAGAGGAGCGGCGGGCTGGCCGTGGCGGCGGCTCTGGCTGCGCAAGCGGAGAGGGTGCGGCTGCTGGTGGAGCTGCCGGAGGTGGCCCGCTTCTACCGGGAGCGCTACCCCGGCACAGCCCTGGAACCGGAAGCGTCCGCCGTACGCAGCTTTTTGGCGGGAAGTTCCGAGCGCTACGATTTGATTCAACTGGAGAGCTGGGGCCCCTCTTATCCGGGAGCGGCCAGCCTGGAGCAGGACTACATCCTCACCACCGAAGCCCTGCAGGAGGCCCTGGCGCACCTGGAAGGTGACGGAGTGCTGGTGCTCACCCGGCGCCTGCGCTACCCGCCGGCGGACTGCCTGCGAGCCTATGCCACTGCCTATGAGGCCCTGAGCGCCCGGGGCGTAGAGCGGCCCGCCCGGCACCTGGCGGTCTTGCGCGGCTGGGACGTCTACACCCTGCTGGCCGCGGCCGAGCCCCTGGGAGTGGTGCGGATCGAGCGCCTGAAGGAATTCTGCCGCGCCTTGAGCTTCGACCTGGCCGCCTACGACGGCATGCCCCCGGAAGAGGCTAACCGCTGGAATCTGCGCCCGGAGCCCGCCTACTACCTGACCCTCCAAGGCTTGAGCACGGCCTACGAGGCGGGTGAAGAGAAAAGCTTCTACCGCGCCTACGACCTGGAGGTGCGGCCCGTCGGCGACGACCGCTGCTTTTTCAACCGCTTTACCCGCTGGCTGCGCCTCCGCAGCCTGCGCAGCAGGCTGCGCGGCCAAATCAGCCGCATCTATTCCCTGCTTTTGTCCGGGGAGATCGTTGTGCTGGCGGTTCTGCTGGCGGCGCTGTTATTGGGAGGGGCCCTGCTTGTCCTGCCCCTGTGGTTGGTGCCGTCCCATGTCCGTCCGGCGGAGTCCCGCACCCGGGCGGGAACCCGCATGGGCTATTTCCTGGCCGGGGGCGCCGGGTTCATGCTGGTGGAGATGGGATTTATTCAGACCTACCGGCTGATCTTCCAGGACCCGGTGCTCTGCTTCTCGGTGATACTCTGCGCCGTGCTGGTGCTGTCGGCCGCCGGAGGAGCTTTTTCTTCCCGCCTGGCCGTTCGCCACCTGCGGCCCCTCCTGGCAGCCCACAGCGCCTACCTGGTGCTGCTCGGCTTCCTGCTGCTACCGCTTCTGCGGGTCCTGCTGGCCCTGCCCAACGGCTTCCGGGAAGCCCTGGCTCTGCTTGCCCTGGCGCCCGCCGCCTTCGCCGTGGGAATCTTTTTCCCCGCGGGGTTGCGGCTGCTCCTGGACCGCCCGGAAGACCGCGCCTATGCCTGGGGGGCCAATGGCATCACCTCGGTGCTGGGGTCCGTGCTGGCCGTGCCCCTGGCCATGGCCGCGGGCACTTCCAGGGTGCTGCTGGTCTCAGCCGGGTGCTATCTGCTGGCCCTGAGCGTCCTTTTCCGGCGGCCGATCGCCGCGCCGGAAGGCGCGCCTAAATGAGGAGCCGGCCGGCTTCCATAAGAACGGTCGCTTCGCCGGCGTCGTTCAGGACCGTAATGGTGGGATTCCTGATCAGGCCGTCCAGGTGGATCAGGGCGGGGGCGTCCTCGTCGTAGTTGGCGCCGATGGCGATGTGGCAGGTGCCGTAGACCTTCTCGTCCACCAGGATGCTGCCCACGATGGCGGCCTTGCGGTTCAGGCCGATGCCCAGCTCTCCCAGGTTGGCGGCGTTGCGGGCGTAGATTTCTCCCTGGCCGGCGGGCAGGCCGCCTGAAGCTTCCATGTCCCGGGCCCGCTGCGCCGCCTCTTTTAGGCTGCGCTTTAAGGTGTCCGCCTCCGCCTCGCCGGTGATTCCGGTGACGAAGCCGTCGCGCACCTCCGCGATGACCGGCCGGCGGGGAACCAGAACCCCGTCGTGGGTGGCCAGGCTGCCGTCGAAGGCGATTCTTCCTTGAGAGCTTCCCAGCTCGGGGGAGATAAAGACCTCGCCGGCGGGGAGGTTCCCTCCGCTGCCGGGCGCGCTGAAATCGCCGTCGTCCACCTTGGTTTTGCGCCCCTGTAAACCCAGAACGATGTCCGTACCCCCGGGGGAGGTGACCCGTACCTCTTTACCCCGGTCCAGCAAAGTGCAGAGCCTGCGGCACTCCTCTTTGAGCCTGGCGTAGTCCAGGGGAACGAGCTCGGCGAACTGAGCCCGGGTGATCCGGGGCGACCAGAAGGAGCGCACAACCTTCTCCCCGTCCCGCAGGTAGTGGATCAGGCTGTCATAGCTCTTGCCGCCGGCGGTGTAGGGCTTGCGCTGGGCCCGGGCGTCCTTGCCCAACTTTTCCTTGCTGATGGAAATGACGATCTCCGGCCGGCTGGAGATGGCGGCGATCACCGCCTCGTCGGTGTAGTCCAGCTGGGTTTTGACGGGCTGAACCATTAGCAGCGGTTCGGCGCCCTGCCCGGCGGCCGCATTGTAGAGCGCCATGGAAACCGCGGCCACCTCAGTGTCCGGATTGGTGACGATCAAAACCCGCTCACCGGGTTTGACTGCCAGGGACTCATTAATGGCGATTTCCGCCGCAGCGCTGAGCGCGGCGCCGGGGTCGGCCGGCAGGTCGAGGGAGAAAAAATTTTGATGTTCAGGCATGTTTTAAAACCTCACCACGGCCAAAAGACCGGTTGATATCCAGGGTACATAGGTGATCAGGAGCACCGTGGCCAGCAAAGCCAGGAAGTAGGGAACCACATTGCGGTAGATCCCGACCAAAGGCTGTTCGAAGCGGTAGGAAGCCAGGAACAGGTTGAGGCCCACCGGGGGAGTCAGGTAGCCCAGCTCCAGGTTGGCCAGGAAGATGATGCCCAGGTGTACGGGATGGATCCCGAACAGCTCCCCCAGGGGGATGATCAACGGCACCACCACCGTGATGGCCGAGAAGATATCCATGAGGCAGCCGGTGATCAGCAGGGCGATGTTGAGGAGGAACAAAAACAGGTACTTGGAATGAATGTTGGCCCGTGTCCAGGCGGTGAGCTGCATGGGTACTTCCGCGTCCACGATCTTGAAGGAAAGCCCCCGGGCCATGGCCAAAATCACCAGCACGCCGCCGATGATGGGGATGCACTTCATGAACACCCCGGAGAGGTCGCGCAGCCTGATGTCCTTGTGGATCAGGACCTCCACCACCAGGGCGTAGATGACGGCCACGGCCCCGGTTTCCACCAGGGAGGTGATGCCCAGGAAGAAGCCCAGCAATATGATCACGGGCAGCAGTATCTCCCAGATCGAGTCCCTGACGGCCTGCCAGGCCTCATCAGGCTTGAAGGGAACGGAGGCGACCTTGTTCTTGAGGGCGAATACGACGCCGAATCCCGACAAAGTCAGCACCATGAGCAGCCCAGGCACCAGGCCGCCGACGAACATATGCTTGATGTTGATCTGGGCCACCACGCCGTAGAGGATGATCGGCAGGCTGGGCGGAAAGAGCAGGCCGATGCTGCCCGAGGCGGTGAGCAGCCCGGTGGAGAAGCGTTTCGAGAAGCGGCCGCTTTCCACCAGCACATAGGACAAAAGCGCGCCCAGGGCCAGGATCGTCACCCCCGAGGCGCCGGTAAAGGTGGTGAAAAAGGTACAGACCAGGATGGCCATGATGGCCAGGCCCCCGGGCAGCCAGCCGAAGAAAACCCGGAAGAGCCGGACCAGCCGCTTGCCGGCGTTGCTCTCCGAAAGGATGAATCCCGTGAGGGTGAACAGGGGGATGGCCGGGATGGTGCTGCCGGTGAGCATGGTGTAGGCCTCGTTGGGAATGACTTCCAAGGATCCCCAGGACTTGATGAACAGAAGATAGGCGATACCCCCCAGGACGATGAAGATCGGCGTGCCCAGCAAAGCCGCGACGATCATGACGATCACCAGGGGCACCACCACCGGCGCGGTGAGGGTGTAGGAGAGGTCGGCCAGGTCGTACCAGAAGGGCGCCAGGTCAGAGAAAAAAGTGCTCAGGGCATTGACCAAAGAGGAGGCGCCCAAAAAGCTGCCCGCCGCCAGGCCCAGGCAGGCCGCGGTGCGGGATACCGCTCCCCGTGGAGATGCGGTGATGAAGCGGATGCCCATGACCAGGAAGCCGGCGGGCATGATCAGCAGCACCAGCTGGATGGGGATGAAGCCCACCCGCTTGGTGGGATCGAAGCCGATCAGCACCAGGGAGAGGGAGCTCCAGGTCACGGCGGTGCAGATGCTGACTGAGATGAAAGCGGTGAATGCGCGGATCGTGTGGTTGGCTTTTCCCTTGATCAGGTCGATCCCCGCCGAGAGGGTGAGGTGCCTGTTTTCCCGGGAAGTGACGGTACCGCCCAGGAAGGCGATCCAGAGAATCAGGTGGCGGACGAAGTCCGCCGAGCTGGGAATGCCGGTCTTCAAGAGCTTTCGGGCCAGTACTTCCAGGGTGGGAATAACAGCGATCAGGATCAGGACCGATGAGGCCAGCAGGTTTTCGAGCCGCATGAAAAGGGCGCGGGCCCGCCGCGGAGGCTGCTCAGCGGGCGCCGGAGTCATTGTCCCCTTCCGGTGAGGAAGCCGCATTGCGCCGGTATTCCCCCAGGTGAGCGCGAATTTCGTCGTACACCGCCTCAGAGAAGCTCTTGCCGATGATCAGGCTGAAACCGGTCTCCACCACCCGCCGCCACTCCGCTTCCGCCTCCGGCGGGAGGGGGTGAACCTGCAGGCCGTTGTCCAGCATTACTTCCAGGGCCCTGTCTTCCAAAGCGCGGCTCTCCTGGTCCAGGTCCGCCAGCACCACTTGGATGGCATCAAGGAGCTCCGGCTTGAGATCGGCCGGAACCCGCTGCCAGGTACGGTTGGAAACGATGATGCCGCCCACCATGGGCGCCCAGCGCAGCCCCGCCATGTTGGGGGCCAGGGCGAACCACTGCATGGCCGCGGCGGTGAGGGGAGTCAGGGTGAAAGCCTCCACCATGCCGCTCTGCAAAGCGCTCATCACGCTGGTGGATGGCAGAGGGACGACATGAAAGCCCATCTTCTTCCAGGCCTGGGTCATCTCGGGGCTGGCGTCGTCCACCTGCAGCTTCTGCTTCATCAAATCCTCGGGCCAGACCACGGGCTCCTGGGCGAAGAAGGTGGCCCAGCCGGCCAGGGACCAGGCCAGGGGGGTGAAGCCTTTCTCCTCCAAAAGGGTGTTGAAGGTTGGCTGCATCTTCTCCAGCACGTAGGCGAACTCGCCGTCCGTGCGGATCAGCAGGGGCAGCTGGATCGTCAGGATATCGTTGGCGATTTGCTGCAGTCCGATACCGGTGATGGCGGCGGCCTGGAGCTGGTTGATCCGGATCTTCCGCACCATGTCCGGCTCGTCCCCGGCGATCCCGCCGGGAAAGATCTTCAGGGTGATCTGCCCGCGGGAAATGCGGTTCCATTCCACTGCCAGCTTTTTCAAGGCCGAATCCCAGGGCGATCCCTCCGGGGCCAGGCTGCCCAGTTTGATGGTCAGCGCGGGGAGCGGGGCCAGTACGGCTAAAAAGAGGAGGCCTGCGGTGCAGGCGGTGATAAATCTACGGGTGCGCTTCGTCAAAGGCTACTCCTCGAGCGGTGTATCCAGGAGGAAAAAGTCCTCCAGGTGCTCCAAAAGCCAGCGCGCCTTGCGCTGGCTGATGGTGTTGGCCAGGCGATTCTCCGGGCGGGCGTCCGGATCGATGGCCAGGGCCTTATTCAGCAGGTCCCGGAACTCTGCGGCGTTTTGGTTCTTGACCGACACCGTGGTGGCCAGGGCCACATAGGGGGAGGCGCTTCCTCCCTCGGAGAAGAAAACCGCCCGCTCGAAGTGATGGCGGGCCTTCTCCTCACTGCCCCCCATGGCCTCCGGCACGGAGCCGTAATAGGATATGAAGAAATCGTGGATCATACCCCCGCCCCACTCTTCCTCCAGCACCAAGGCCCGCTGCATCATTGACACGGCTTTGGGCACGCTCATGAGCATCTCCATGTCGAAGGCGTCGGTGGAGAAGGCACCCATCCAGGAAGCGGCGGTCCAGAACAGGTAGGGGACGTCCTCTGTCTCCATCTCCGCCAGGAGCTCACCCGCAGTGTCCTCCTTGAGGGCCGCGTCCTCTTTGAGGGCGGCGCCGAAGCCGGGGTGGCGCAGCTCCATGGCCCGCAGCAAATAGCCCCGGCCCCGCAGGTAGAGCTTCTTGGCCCGCACCAGCATGGCCTCCCGGCGGGCGAACTCCAGCTCGGGCAGCATGTCCGCCGGGGTCTGCACGAAGGCGTTGGCGTACATGGCAAAGGCGCTGCCCGTGGCCAGGAGGAGCTCCGTGTTCTCCGGGGTCTGCTCCAGCAGGGCTTCGTAGGTTTTCAGGGCAAAGGGCAGGGCGGCTCCCACCAGCTCCGGATCGTCGTCGCCGGTGAAAGTAGTACCGCCGCCCGAGGCCAGGGCATCGGCCAGCTTGTTGACCACCAGCTTGTTCAGGGAACAGTCGGAGAGGGCCAGGACGATTATGATAACCCATAAATAGAAAAGCTTCATCGGCTTATTCATAAATTAATCATGCCATGGACGGGTATTGATTTCAACAGTTTTTTACCTGAGGCGCTGTTTAAGTCCCTGCATACAGCTTTTCCATCCGCTGTCCGAGGATTAAAGCATACACATTGTGCCGCACAAAGCACGAAGGCATACTCCTTGACGCCGGGGAGCGGGGGAGCTATGATTTTATTTGAGATTTTTTGAATAATATGAAAAAGATACTGGTTATCGACGAATCTCCACTGGTCCGGAAATACCTGCAGGAAAAGCTTGCGGAGTACGGCTTCGAGGTCATCCTGGGAGTCAACGGTCTGGACGGATCGGTCAAGCTGCGCTCCGACCTCCCGGACCTGGTGATCATGGACTTGACTCTCTCACGCAAAACCAGCCTGGAGCTGCTCCAGGAGAAGGCGGACAACCCCAACGCGGCGGAGATTCCGGTGATCATGTGCTCCTCGGTTGTGGACAAGGCCATGCTCATGGAGGCTGCCAAATACAAGGTGATAAAGTTCTTCACCAAGCCCTTGAAGATCGACGCGTTGCTGAAGGTGATTTCCCAGGTTTTAAGCGTGGACCTGGCGATGGACAAAACGCCCTGCATCATCGAGGCTCATTTCAATGCCGAAATCCTTTTCATAGAAATCGCCCGGGGCCTGAACCGGGAGCGGGTCGATCTGCTCAGGTACAAAATCGAGGAGCTCCTCGCTCTCTACCAGCGGCGTTTTCCGAAGGTCCTGGTGATCATGTCGGACATCCGCCTGGAAAAGGAGGACCTGGACAAGCTCAAGGCGCTGTTTGCCAACATCCTGCAGGCCACCGGCTCTCCCCCCCGGGCCGTCAAGGTGCTGACCCGCTCCGGCCTGGTGATCAATTTTCTTTCATCGAACCCGGCCTGCAAGGGCATCGAGGTGGTGGAAAACTTGAGCCAGGCCATGGACCGGCTGCTGGGCCTCAAGGTAACGGAGGACGATGACCTGACTGGTCAGGCCGCCGGATCCGACCTGCTGCTGGCCGCCCGCCCGGCGGGAGGGGAAGCCTTCTCACTGCGTATGGCCGCGGACCAGGCGGGCGCCGGTGCGGCGGGAGAGGCGAGAAAAAAGATTCTCATTGCGGCTGTGGATGACGAGCCGGTGAGCCGCCAGCTGATCGTCACCGCCTTCGCGGCCAGCGGCTTCACGGTTCGGAGCTATGAAAACGGCCGCCTCTTTGTCGAGGCCCTGAAGGACAACGATTTCTCCCTGGTTTTCCTCGACCTGCTGATGCCGGTCATGGACGGTTTCGCCGTGCTGGAGCACCTCAAGGAGCATGCGCCTGAGCTGCCGGTGATCGTGCTCTCCGCTCTCTCGCAAAAGGAGACGGTCATCAAGGCCATTGGGTACGGCATTAAAAGCTACCTGACCAAACCCGTCAAACCCGAGGACATCCTCATGAAGACCGTCGAGATTCTACGCATGAATTTTTAGGCCCGGGCGTGTCGAATCCGCCGGGCATGACAGGCATGACAAGTATGACAGGCATGACAAGCATGGCAAGCATGGCAAGCATGAAAATCCTCTTCATCGGCAACGATCCCCGCATCCCCAGGCTGGTTCCCAACGTCCTGTTTGTTACTGTCTCCGGGGAGGATGTGGAGGGAGAGCTCCGGGTGCTGGAGAAAAGTGAGGTCGAGGGCGTTCTCTTCGACCTGACCGCTTTTCCCGCAGCCGGCCGGGAGATATTCGCGGCCTTAAGGCGGCGGACGGATCTCCCGGTTGTGCTGCTGGCCACGGGAGGGGAAAAGGACCACGCTGCCTTGAGCAAAGCGGCCGCCGACTGCCTGAGCAAGGAGAAGCTGAGCGCCGAGCTTCTGCAGCGGGCCCTGAAGGCTTCCTGCGAGCTCTACCGGCGGGCCAAACATATCCGTACCCTGAAGCGCCAGGTGGAGCGCCTGAAAACCTACGAGCAGCCCTTTCTGGCGTTGTTCAACAACTCGCCCGTGGGCATGGCCCTCCTGGACCACGAGGGGCGGATCGTGCGCAGCGATCACACCATCCAGAAGATGCTGGGCTACAGCGAAAAGGAGCTGGCGGGACAATCCCTCTCCCTCTTCATCCGTCCCGAGGAGTCTTTGAGCTATCTCGAGAACCTGGAAGGCCTGCTGGCCGGAAGGAAAAACGCTTTTCAAATGGAAAACCGCTTCCTGGTGCGCAGCGGCAAGCAGGCCTGGTGGCGGCTGAGCGTGTCGCCTGTCACGGATGCGCAGGGAAGCGTGCAGACCGCTTTCGCCATCGCCGAGGACATCACCCAGCGCAAGCAGGCGGAGGCCGCGCTCACCGCCGCCAAGGAGACCGCCGAGGAAGCCACCCGGACCAAATCCGAGTTCCTGGCCAACATGAGCCACGAGATCAGAACGCCCATCCACACCATCACCGGCATGACCGAGCTGCTCCTGGAGACCCCGCTGGACGCGGAGCAGGTGGAATACGCCGATCAGGTACGCTTCTCCGCGGATGTGCTCTTAAGCCTGATCAATGACATCCTCGATTTCTCCAAGATCGAAGCCGGCAAGCTGCACCTGGAGATGATCGACTTCGACCTCTGCGACATGGTGGAGAACGCGGTGGACCTGGTTGCCCTGGAGGCTCACAAGAAGGGCCTGGAGGTGGTGCTCAATATCGCCCCCGAGGTTCCCCACCGCCTTCAGGGAGACCCCGTGCGGCTGCGGCAGATCATCGTCAATTTGTTCAACAACGCGGTCAAGTTTACCCACTCGGGTGAGATCGTGATCTCGGTGGAGCTGGTGGAGGATCAAAAGGAGCGCTGCCGCCTCAAGTTCACGGTGCGGGATACGGGCATAGGCATCTCTGCGGAAAAGAAGGCCCGCCTTTTCCAGGCCTTTTCCCAGGTGGATTCCTCCACCACCCGCAAGTACGGGGGCACCGGTTTGGGGCTGTCCATTTCCAAGAACCTGACCGAGCTTATGGGCGGAGAGATCGGTGTGGAGAGCGAAGAAGGAAAGGGCGCCGCTTTCTGGTTCACCCCCACTCTGATGAAGCAGCCCCAGGCCAATATTTTCCGGGACGTGCCGGCGGATTTCTTCGGCGGGACCGACCTGCTGCTGGTGGACGACAACCGCACCGCCCGGGAGAATCTCAAGACCTACCTGAGCGCCTGGGGTTGCAGCTGCCGTGAAGCGGCGGACGGCCAGGAGGCCCTGAAGATGCTGCGCGCCGCATCTGTTGCCGGCGCTCCCTTCCAGGTGGCCGTGATCGACCTGCGCATGCCCGGTATGGACGGCTGGCAGCTGGCCAGCGAGATCAATGCCGACAAGCAGATCAACAACACCCGCCTGATCCTCCTCACCCCCGCGGGCTTAAGCGGCGAGGAGGCGAAGATGAAGCTCCTGCGCTGGTTCAACGGCTACCTGGGCAAGCCGGTCAAGCGGGGACAGCTGCTGGAGCTCCTTTTCCGGGTGATCTCCAGCGAGATCGACCTGGAAGCCATCGAGGCGGAGGCGGAAGCGGAGAGCTCCGAGCTCCTGGAGGTCGCGGACGAAGCCGTCGACCGGGGACTCTACCGGATCCTGGCCGCGGAGGACCACGAGGTCAACCGCCAGCTCTTCAGGATTATCCTGGAGAAGGAGGGTTACACAGTGGATCTGGCCGAGGACGGGAAAGTGGCCCTGGAGCGGGTGAAGGACAACCGCTACGACCTGATCTTCATGGACATCCATATGCCGAACATGAACGGCGTCGAAGCCACCACGCAAATCAGGGCCCGGGGAATCGAGACGCCGATCGTGGCGGTAACGGCCAGCGCCCTGCCGGAGGAGATAGAAAAGTGGATGCACGCGGGCATGAACGACAGCCTGACCAAGCCCTTCAAAAAGAAGGACCTTCTGCCCGTGCTGGAAAAGTGGCTGCCCGCGGTTCCCTCCGGGGAAGCCTCACCCGGGGCGGGGGGAAAGAAAGCGCCCGCTCGCAGCGCAGACGCCCCGGGAGCCCGGGACGAGAAGGAGATTTTCGATTTCCAGAAAGCCGTGGAAACCTTTTTGGGCAACGAGGAGATCCTGCGCAGCGTTCTGGTGAGCTTCACTGACAAGGTAAGCGGCCAACTCGGCCAGCTCAAAGCCGCTATTATGCGGGAAGACGCGGAAGCCCTGCGCATGGAAGCCCACTCCATCAAGGGGGGAGCGCTGAACCTGGGCGCCCTGCCCCTGGGGCGGGCGGCCGGGAACCTGGAGGCGGCCGGCAAGGAGAAGCGGCTGCAGGAAGCCTCCGTTTTACTGGCTGAGCTGGAGTCAGCCTTTACCGCCTTTAAGTCGGTAATAGCGAAGATCCCTTAAAGGACATGACATGAAAGATTTTACACTCAATATCGGGGAAATTGTTAATACCCAGCGAGAGCTGAGCGAGCTGATCGGCTGCCCGGGACACGAGGAAGAAGTTGCGGCGTATGTCCTGGCCCGGATCCGGTCCCTGACGGAGCGGGTCTGGCAGGACCGCCTGGGCAATGTGCTGGCGGAGCTGCCGGCCACGCAGCCGGCGGCGGCGCCCGGCGGGGAGCGCATCCTTTTGGACGCCCACCTCGACGAGGTGGGCTTTATCATCAGCCACGTCGAAGAGAGCGGCTTCCTGCGCCTGGATACCCTGGGAGGGGTGGACCGGCGGGTGCTGCCCGGTACCCTGCTGCAGTTCAGGGCCGATGACGGCCGGCGCCTCATCGGCGTGGTAGGCTCCATGCCGCCCCACGCCACCAGTCCGGAGGAGCGCGAGAAGGTCGCTGATATTCCCGATCTGTTCGTGGACCTGGGCCTGGACTCCGCTCTCAAGGTGGAGGCGGAAGGCCTGCACGTCGGCTCGGTGGGGACCTTTTACACTGCCTTTATCAGCCGGGAAGACGGCGTCCTGATAGGCAAGGCCTTCGACGACCGCTCAGGCTGCAATGTGCTCATCCAGGTCCTGACGGCCCTGAGCAGCCGGCAGCGGCCCCACACGGTGCTCTTCAATTTCGCCGTCCAGGAAGAGGTGGGGCAGGGGGGCGCCCTGGTGGGAAGCCGCGCCCTGGAGCCCACCCTGGCCCTGGCCGTGGAGAACACCACGGCCCTGGACGTTCCCGACGTGCCGCCCCGCAGGATTATCAGCCGCCTCGGCGGCGGGCCTGTGGTAACCGCCGCGGACCGGACCCTGGTGGCGCCGCGCCGGGTGTTGGACAGGATCCGCCTGGCAGCCGAGGCGGCGGGCCTGAGCTGGCAGTACAAGAAACCGATCTATGGTGGCAGCGACGCGGGCAAGATCTTCACCGCCGGCACCGGGGTGCCCACGGGAGTGCTCTCGGTTCCCTGCCGTTATATCCACGGACCGGCGGCGCTGCTGCGGATGGAGGACCTGTTGGCCACCATTCGGCTGACGGCGGCCTTCTGCCTGCTGGAGTGAGCTGGTTTCAGACCGAAAGGATGATACCCACCGGACAGTGATCTGAGCCCATGACTTCTGAGCGGATAAAGGCCTCCTTGAGGGCGGGGCGCAGGCGGCGGGAGACGCAGAAATAATCGATGCGCCATCCGATGTTGTTTTCCCTGGCCTTGAACATGTAGGTCCACCAGGTGTAGTTCCCCCCTTCGGAGTTGAACTCCCGGAAGCTGTCCAGGAATCCCGCATCTAAGAGCTCGCTGAATCCCCGGCGCTCCTCGTCGCTGAAACCGGCGTTCTTGTGGTTGGTGTCCGGGTTGGCCAGATCGATTTCCTGGTGGGCCACGTTCAGGTCGCCGCAGAGCACCACCGGCTTGTCTTTATCCAGCCCGCTCAGGTATGTGCGGAAATCCCGGTCCCAGCGCATGCGGTAGTCCAGGCGGGCCAGCCCCCGCTGGGCGTTGGGCGTGTAGACATTCACCAGGTAAAAATGCGGAAACTCCAGGGCGAGGAGGCGCCCCTCCTGGTCATGCTCCTCACTTCCCATGCCCCGGGATACGGACAGGGGCTCATGCCTGGAGAAGACCGCCGTCCCGGAATAGCCCTTCTTGACGGCATAGTTCCAGTACTGATTGGGATACTGCTCGAGGATCGGATCGATCTGTCCCTCCTGCAGCTTGGTTTCCTGAATGCAGAGGATGTCCGGGTTCTCCGCGTCCAGGAAGGCGAAGGCGTCTTTTTTCAGGGCGGCCCGCAGGCCGTTGACATTCCAGGAGATGAGTTTCTGTTCCATACTCTGAGGTATAAGCATTCGGGTGCGGGCCTGTCAAGCCGCTTCCGGTTTTCAGCCCAGGCGGATCCGCCGCTTCTCGGGGTCCTGCTGCTGACGGTAGAGAATCAGGGTGTGGCCGATCAGGCCGGCCGTTTCGCACTTTGTCCGCCGGCTGATCTCCCGGGCCAGGTCCCGCTTCTCGGCCTTCAGGGCCAGAAACCTGATCTTGATCAGCTCGTGGCTGTCCAGCGCCGCGTCCACGGCCTGCAGAAAGCTATCGCTTACGCCGTTTTTGCCCACCTGGAGAATCGGATCGAGGTGGTGGGCTAACTTTCGCAGGCGTTTTCTCTGGCTGCTGTTCAGGGCTTTCATATCCCGGGGATGATACTTCTTTTTCGGTTTTCTGCATACCGCAAATCTTTTGCTTTTCGCATCACCTTCTTTTAACATTGGTTCAGATATATAAGGAGGAAGAAAAGATGCCGTTGAATACGCTGAAAGGTTTTCTGGACGAGAACAGGATTCCCTACGTAAGCATTAAGCACTCGACGGCCTACACGGCCCAGGCCATAGCCGCCTCGGCTCACATCAAGGGCAAGAACCTGGCCAAAACGGTGATCATCAAGTTGGACGGGGTGATGGCCATGGCTGTTCTGCCAGCAAAGTACAAGGTCGACCTGGAGCAGTTGAAGAAGGCCGCCAAGAGCAAGAAAGCGGGGCTGGCAGGCGAGCAGGAGTTCGTCGAGAAGTTTCCCGACTGCGAGGCCGGCGCCATGCCCCCCTTCGGGAACCTCTACGACATGAAGGTCTTCGTGGACAAGACCTTGAGCGATGATGAGGAGATCGCCTTCAATGCCTGTTCCCACTCCGAGCTGATTCAGCTGAAATACAAGGATTTTGAGCGCCTGGAGAAGCCGGTGCTTGCCCACTTTCACGCCTGAGCGCTTCCTTGTGCCTGTAGCGGGCCAGCAGGTCCAAAAAGGCGGGAGAGACAAGGGGATTTTCCGCCCAGAAAAAGAGGTGAGAGGAACAGCGGCAGTCGGAAGACCCGAACCCGGCGACCCGCGCCTGAGCCAGACCGGCCAAATCTGAAGCCAGCAGGCATTCCAGCCTGCGGGCGCTTCTGATCGGCAAGGCAACCGCCGGACCGCAGGCCGGAGAGGCCAGTAAATAGTCGATGTGCCAGTGCAGGCGTTTGTGCCGGTGCCGGTGGCGCCTGAGCCTGGCTTCCAGATTCTTCATAGCCGAACCCACGTATACGTAGTTACCCTTTTCCAGTTTCACGGGGGGCAGAGCCCCGGCCTGCAGGGTTATCCCCCGGTGTACCGGAACGACCAGCAGGTAGGCGCCCCGGGCGCCAGTATTTTCTTCGGCGGCCTGAAAATCCACCGGCAGGTCTATATTGTGGACCGCGGCGTTTCCGCACTCGTCCACGCGGATGGAGGCTGCCAGGACATTGACCCGCTCCCGGAGCTCCAGCAACCGGCGGCTGAATTCCGGGTCGGTGTGGATGTTGGGCAAAAACCTTTTTGCCTCCGGATTCATGACCACCACCAGGATCCGGCTGCGCCGGCCATGGGGGCCGGCGAGCTCCGCCAGCTCCTCCAGGTGGCGGAGGGCCCGGGCGGAGGGTGCGTCGGGAAACATGGCTGTTTGCTCTTCCACCAGGGTGCAGGCCTTGACCTCCAGGTAGCTCTCTTCCCGGGGAGTACGTACCAGGAAATCGAGCCGTGAGCGTCCGCAAGTCACCTCCGGCGTCAGCGAGATCAGGTCGGGAAAAAGCCGGGGAATGAGCAGCTCCGCGGCTATCCGGTTGGCCTGAACCGAGCGCAGGGGAATGATCTTGCCGCGGTAGCGGGCGGCCGCCAGGGTCCAGGCGGTTTTACGTCCCGGGCTGTCGGCGGCGGGCTCCAAAAGCAGATGTGCCCCGGGAAGCAAGAGCTCCCGCATCCGTCCCGGGTTGGCACAGTGGGCGCTCAAGATCTCCCCCCCGAGCCCCGGGGCCAGAGCCCGTACCAGGAAGCGGTTGGGACGATCCAGGAAGCGGGCTTCGAGGGTATCGGAAAACAGGCGCACCTGTGCGGACGGCCTAGCGGGTGGCCTTGACGCCGCCCCCGGCTGCGGCCCGGGCCGCCTCGGCCTCCACCTGGGCTTTGTTGACCATGGTGATGTCCCCCGGGACCTCCTGCACCAGCATGCCATGGGCGGCGCCCCAGGCCACGGCGGTCTCCGGGTTTTTACCGGCAAGCAGCGCCGCCAGCACACCGGAAGCGAAGCTGTCTCCCCCCCCGGTACGGTCCCGGATGGGGATATTCTCCCTCACGGGGGCCACGTGCCAGTTTTTGGCGCGGGTGTCGTAGAGCACGGCGCCCCAGCTGATCAGGTCGGCGTTGTGGGCGCCCCGCCACTGGGTGCCGATGAGGCTGAGGTTGGGGAAGTCCGCGGCCACCTTCGCGATGGTTTCCTTGTAGGCGGGCAGCCACTCCGCAAAGGGGGCGTTCTTGGCGATTTT
>Ga0272442_10002871_pt1 | contig 24548 bp, 22 predicted proteins | sample SSMForm2O_FD_200262 | JGI IMG/M metagenome (GOLD analysis project Ga0272442, IMG submission 200262) | Marine sediment archaeal communities from Little Sippewissett salt marsh, Falmouth, MA, United States - SSM-Form-2O | ecosystem: Environmental > Aquatic > Marine > Wetlands > Sediment ...
CGCCCAGAGCCTCCATGACCAAATCAAACGAATACTGGAGGCCGGTCACTGAGAGGCTTGCCCGCTTGACTTGCCCGACCATTCAGCTTACAATCGCGGGCGCCGGTAGAGGAGAATTCGGCAACTCCTTGGTGTCACAGAGGTCAAACGAGAATATGAGCGGAGTACAGGGCTTCTTATGCGGAAGGAGCCAGTCTGACTTCCCGTTCTTAATGTAGACTACATGACCATTGTCCGGCGGTTGCGGGAATAGCGACGTGGATGTGACAAAGCTACCTTTCAATCATCTCATCGGGCTTGAACTGGGCCATCCGGGCAGTGACTTCCTGGCCAGTCTCCCTAGCGACGTCAAATATACCAATCACTTGGGCACCGTTCACGCCAGCGCACTCTTGGCCGTCGCGGAAGCTGCCTCTGGGCTATTCCTGTTGCGGCACTTTGGCACGGAGGCGGGACTGGTGCCGGTAGTGCGCCGGGTAGAGGCGAAGTTTAGCAAGCCGGGCAAGGGTCGCGTATCTGCCCGCGCGCTGGTTGCGCCGGAAGAACCGTCCCGCTGGTCGGCGGAACTGGCGCGCCGCGGACGGGTCGTGGCATCGGTGCCAATTGAAGTAGTAGGATCGGACGGAGAGATGGCGGTCTCCGCAACCATTGACTGGTTCATCGCCCGCAGTGCAGGAGGAGCCACCGAGTAGCCGCATTGAGCGTAGCGGCGAGATGCCCACGGGTGCTTGACGTTCAAAAAGGACGAACCGGATATACCGGCGTGCCCGCTTGACCTGTGCGACCAAACAGGCTACAATTAGAACGCCAGTTGGAGCGAATCGCATGGCGGCAGTGCAGGAGACAGACGAGTTCAAGGCCTCGCCCGGCACGCATGGGGCAGTGGTCGGTCCACGCGTGGCGGGAGAGATGGCACGCACAGGCGGTCCGAAGTCGTCAAATCCGCCGCCCCAGGCGCTGCGGACAAGTTACTGTCACCGTCGCAGTAGGATCAGGACGACAGGAGGATTGGGTATGGTGTCCACTGAATTCTTGGTGTCGCGCATAGCGTGATTGGCGTCTTTCCCTTTGTTTATGGAACTGATACTTCAGATCTTCGGATGGGCACTTTGGGCTATTACCGCCTTCTTTGCCTTGACGTTTGCGTATGGGTGTCGAACGTACGCGAAGCGTGGGATTGGCTTTCAATGGGCGACGGCGGTTCAGACGATGCTGTTCTGGATCGCTGGGATCCTCTTCATTTCATTTTCCGTTAGCAAGCTGCATTTGCTTTGGGTCTTGCCGCTTATTTATATTCCGATGGTGCCACATCTTCTCCTCATGGTGCCCGCCACGAGATTGGTCACGTTCATGTTCATGCGACTTGTACTTATCGGTATTCAAGTACCACCTCCGAAGAGGGACGATGCGCCTGGTGGGGAGGGTGGCTGACCGGCGGGTGCAGTTGGCCGACGATCTGCGCCACCCTCAAGACGCAGTGCAGTGGAATCTTGGGGATGGGCGCGCGGCTCAGTCGATAGAACCATCGCCAAGTCGTTCGGACTTGGGGCTGCCACCCGCCCCACGGTTAAGAGAGTGATACTACCGCATAAGAAGGAGAACAGATGCGATCGCTTGAAGAACAATTATTGCATGCTTCTCTGCTTTGCGGACTAAAGGCAACCGGGCTCCCCGCGTATCGCCTACAACTCTTCTTTGTGGGAAACAAAGAGCTCAGATCAAAATCGCATCAATCAGATTTTCAGAGAGCTTTAGAAACTGGTGTTGATAGAAGCAGGTACTGGGTAAGTCATGAGGAAAGGGGTAGTGGTGAATATCTGTTCACGGAAGTGGGCTATGCTCAGGCCAAGGAGATATTTGGGGCAATAAGGCCCAAGTATCATCCAGTTGCCGGGAAGGACTATCATGTATACATCAAAGGTAGATATGGTGCCTTGCTGATCGAGCTTGAGACAAGAGGGAATGGAAAGAGATCATCTACGATAGCCATCAATCATGAGCGTATCGGGTCAGCAACGGAGGCTTGCAGGAAAATCGAAAGAGCCACAAACGTCCATTTACCTGCGCGCGGCGAGTCCGCGGTCAGAGTTCTCTACAATTTTGCGGTAGATAATGATTTCGAGTTAGTCTGGAAGGGCACTACGACTTAACAAAATGCGACACGGGCAACACATCCTTCGAGCCGGCGCGAAATAGCCGTGGTGCGTTTTGAGTCTGATCCTTTGTCAGCGGCCGTTTGGGTGATCTGGGGATAGTATACTCAATTCGAGATCAAAATACGTATGGTGTCAGGGGGGGCGCCCGCCCGCCGGCCTGGAATGTCTCATATCTATCGCGACAGGGTGTGGGTTTCGGTGGGCAGCTTGCTCAGTGTGAGTTCGCTGAGATTGCGTTTTCGGCTGGCGTTGTCGATATCGATGCCTACGAGATTGCCCTGGGCGTCGTAATCGAGGACGACGCCTTCCGATACTTCCCTGCTCTCGGTACTGGCGCGGCCAATCAGATCGATGTATAGCGAATCCGTCTCAGGATAATAGCTCAGTTTCATGTCTTGAATCTCCTCTCGTGGACAAGCTCAGTGCCAACAGTACACAAGGCCATCATAACGCCCGCAGGCACGGCAGGACAAGGGGAAGATGCGGACTAGGCGAGCGGTTCGCTCTTCCTTCGGTACGCCGTGCGGGGACGCTGATCTCTCGGTGATCCATTGACCACGCCCCCCGGACCGTGCTATGATGTTGATATTGGAGAAGTAGAATCTGCGATGTTAGGGAACAGGCGATGAAGATCGTGGGCCTCATCTGGCTGGAGGAGATCGTTGAGAAGCTTGAGGTCAAGCATCGGGTGAGTCCTGAAGAGGTGGAGCAGGTGTTCAGGAAGCAGCCGCAGATCAGGCGAATGAAGAGGGGCCACTATCGCGGCGAAGACGTATATCGAGCGTTGGGGCAAGCAGGTGCCGGCCGCTACCTGGCTGTTTTCTTCATCCACAAGGCGACCAACGAGGCTCTGATATTGAGTGCGCGGGATATGGATGACAAGGAGCGAAAGAGCTATGCAAGATAGAGAGTCATCACCGAAGGACGTTCTGCCGGAGAACTTCGTGACGCTTGAGGAGCTGTCGGACTTCTGGGATACGCATAGCAGTGCGGACTATGAGGAGGTCATGGAACCTGTTGAGGCGGAAATCGACCTGTCCTCCAGCAAGGTATACTGTCCGGTCGCGAAGGATCTGCTGCGCCAGGTGCGCCGGCGGGCACACCAACAAGGCGTGTCTACCGAGACGCTGATCAATCTATGGTTGCAGGAGAAGCTTCGCGCCTCGGCATAGAGGGCTGAGCAGGAGACGGCGCACTGCCGTCAGGCGTTGAGTTTCTTGAGGAGCCAGGCGATGTTTTGGCCGAGGGTTTGCATGGTTTTTAGGCCTTCTTCGTCTTGCTCGACTTCGCCTTTGGCCCGGCCGAGGGCCATATTCCAGTAGATGGAGCCGGGGACGATCATCTGGCCGATGAGGAAGAAGTGGTTGATGGAATCGAAGGTATGGACCGATCCGGCCCGGCGGACGGCGACCACGGCGGCGCCGACCTTATGCTTGAACATGTCGTCGTTGGCGCGGGCGACGAAGCCGGCGCGGTCGATCAGGGCCTTCATCTCGGACGTCAGGTCGGCGAAGTAGGTCGGCGAGCCTAAGATGATGCCGTCGGCGGCGAGCATCTTCTCGATGCAGTCGTTGACGATGTCGTCTTCGATGACGCAGCGCTGGTTCTTGTTCTTATAGCATTGCCCGCAGGCGGTGCAGCCGCGAATCGTCTGGCCCGCCAATTGGACCAGCTCGGTCTCGATGCCTTCGGCCTCCAGCTCGGCGAAGACCCGCCGGATGAGGATGGCGGTGTTGCCGTCCTTGCGAGCGCTGCCGTTGAACGCGATGACTTTCATGACATTCCCCTTTCGTTTGATTGATAGGTCTTGGCGCGGATCGAAGGGGAATGGTACTGAATCCTGGCCGTGGCCGCAAGTGGCATCTTGTCGGTTCGAGGCCGATGAGCATGATTCACGTTTGCAGGCAAGTTCGCTGGCGCAAACAGACGATAGGCCTTGTCATTTCGACTAAGGGCGAAGCCCGCACGGAGAAATCTCGCTACGGCCGCTACGCGCTTTCCGTGCGCAACCAGATTCCTCCGCTCCGCCCTGCCTTCGGCAGTCCCTCGGTCGGAATGACAGATTGGCTACATTTCGCTCGCTTCACGAACGACGCTTCACGCTGCTATCGTCTGCCGCCTCAGTTACATAGTAGCGTGAGCGTCTGGATTTTGGAGTCCTGGCGGCGCTGCTTGTTGCGGAGGAACAGGGCGTTTCGTTTGCGCCAGAGGCGGCGCGCGGCCCGGTCCAGGCTGCACTGTTCGATCTTTCTTCGCAGGTCCGACCAGCGGGCGTGGCAGAAGTGACACGTATCATGCTGCTTGTCGTACCACCAGAGCTCAAACCCCCCGAAGGACTGGCAGCTATCGTCTCGTACTCCCAAAACGCAATCCGAATAGAGCAGCTTTTTGATATCCCATTTGTCGTTCACGGTGACCCGTCTCATTTTTGGATCCTCCATGAAAGCGCGATTCACTTTTTGTCTTCATCCTATGTAAGGCGTTCAAAGAGCGGACGGTAACGCCGTAGCGGCTGGCTTTTCGCGACAGGGCGTTTGGCTCTGCCGTCTGTTGCGTCCGGCCCGGGCCGGGCTACGCGGCTCGGTCCGTCCACATGAGTAATGACGTGCGAGAGGCGAAAGTTTCACGTAAGTGTTTTGTAAAATCCAGAAATCGTGAACCGTCGCGGGGATAAATCAAAGCGCAAAAAGCACATAGGAAAATTACGGAAGTCATCCCGGCGCGCCGGGATTCCGCACATTTTCGTTTTTGCTCTTTACTCTTCCCGGCGGGCGCGCTTCACGTTTGCAGGTAGAGCCAGCAGCAAGGTGGGCATCGCACGTTGTCATTTCGACTAAGAGCCTGCCCCGTTTGGCAAGCTCAGGGCGGGCTCTGAGCGAAGTCGAACGGGGCGAAGCCCGCACGGAGAAATCTCGCTGCGACCGTAAAGCGTCTCTCATCCGTAGCGAAATTCCTCCGCTACGGCCTGCTTTCAACAGGCCTCCGGTCGGAATGACAAGCACAAGTGCCGGTCGGCAGCATTTACTTCCAAACAAGCGTTTTGCAAAAGTTCAGTGACAAACGTGAATCGCAGCGATGTTCGCCTCACGCTTCACGCCTTCTGATCCTTGCTTTTTCCGTGCGGTTGTTCGTTTTTTCCCGGCAATAAACCCTGCCGGGGTGCGACCACCCTGATGTGGCCGATACGCGGCCGAAAGCAGCGAATTATTGGGGTTTGTAGGATTAAAGGAGCTTATCATGATTACCAAGTGGCTGAAACGAGGCTTGATTGGGACGGCGGGTTTTTGCCTCCTCGGCGGGCTTTTCTTCGGGAAGGACCTGGCCAGCTACGTTCGCAGTTCGGCCCGGAGCATGCGGACCGTGGTCAAGGACTCGGTTCCCATCGAATTTGAGCTGCGCCGGGCCCGCGACCTGCTGGAAGACATCATTCCCGAGATGCGTGCCAATATCCAGCTCATCGCCCAGGAAGAGGTGGAAGTGGCGGCACTGAAGGCCCAGATCACTCGCGGCGAGGAATCGCTCGGCGAGGAACGCGAGCGGATTCAGAAGTTGCGTGCTTCGCTGGAACGGCCCCAGGCGCACTACTGCTTCGGTGGCAGAGAGTATTCCCGCACCGACGTGAAAGCGGATTTGGCCGGACGCTTCGAGCGATTCAAAGAGAGCGAACTGGTCTTGGCCAGCAAGGAGCGTCTGCTGACGTCCCGGGAGAATTCGCTCAACGCGGCCATGCAGTTGCTGGAGAAGACTCGCAGCGAGAAACGCATCCTGGAGAACAAGATCGAGGCCCTGGCCAGCCAGTATCGCCTCGTCAAGGCCTCGGCGGTCGGCTCCAAGATCGAGGTCGACAACAGCAAGCTGGCCCAGACCGAGAAGCTCATCACCCAGATTCAGAAGCGTCTGGACGTGGCCGAGCGCGTGCTGGCCCACGAGAGCCGCTTTGTGGAGTCCATCCCGGTCGATAGCGTCGTGGAAGAGGACCTGGTTGCCCAAGTGGATGAGTATTTCGAGGAGCGCGACAGCGAAGGGTCCGATGAGGATGCCGAGCTGGTGACGGTCGCCAAAGGCGAAGAGTCGGGCACGTAAGCGTTTGCTCGCCGCCGGCGTTGCGAAGAGCGTCGTCGAACGGTAAAATGGCCAAGGGCCAACTTCATCAGCAACCCCAGGCGAATAGAGGAGTCGGGCCGTGTTAATCCTGCGAATCAGACAAGCTGAGTGTGCGTTGGCTGACGGCCGGCTGGATGAGGCCTTCGAGACCGCCAAGTCTGATGACATCCGACGTCACCGTCACGGCCAGAGGCTTGTGGGCCGGCTCACCCGGGCGCTCGTGCAGCGCGGGCGGGAGAATCTGGCCGCGGGCCGATGCCAGCCGGCTCTGGACGATTGCAACAAGGCCGAGAAGTTGGCCGGCAGTACGTCCGAGATAGCGACGCTACGGGTGGCGGTTTGCGACGCCATTCGTAAGACGCAGCAAGACCATCAGCAGGAGGCGCTTCGCGTCGCCCAGGCCCGCCGGCACGTGGATGAAGGCTGGCTTTCCGTCGGCGAGCAAATCCTGGAAGACGCTCCCGACGCCCACGAGCAGGCCAAGCAGTTGCGTCAGGAGTTGGCCGCCGTAAGGCTCCAGACCGAAGACGCCGTTGCCAAGGCCCAGCAGGCATTGAAACGAGGCGATATCGAGCAGGCGATCGACCTGGCCCGCAGCGCCCGCCTGGCGCAGAACCGAAATGGTCGGGTGGCCGAACTGCTGCATGAGATCAGCAACGGTGTTGTGCAGCACGTTCGCACGCATTTCGAGCAGGGCCGCCTCGACCGGGCGCAAGCGCTGATGCAGCGGCTGGCTCCGCTGGGGCAGGACGGTTTGGCGATTGCGGAACTGCGACGGGCCCTGGTACAATGCCATCAGGCTGCCGAGTTCATTGCCGTTGGCAAGCCGACCGCCGCGATGCCATTGCTTCGGAAAGCCAGGGCGATATGCCCTGCGGCGCAGTGGCTGGACGCGGCGCTGGCCAACGTCAAGCGGGCCGCCGAGTCCCTGGAGGAGCTCGATACGGGGCCTTTAGGGCTGAGCATTGCGGACGCGGCCGCCGGCCAGGAACCCTGGAACGTGGTGCCCAACGATGATGCGGCGTCGCAGCCCAAAGAACGGCAAAGCACGCTTGGGGCGGAACGACCGATGGTCGATACGGCTGACAACTCATCTGTGCCTGCCGAATTTCTGATGCAGGTGGACGGCGTCGGCAGTTACCTTGTTTTTCGCGCGGCGCGCGTGACCGTCGGGCCGATTAGCTCTTCGGCTCGTCCGGACCTGGGTCTGATCGCGGATCCCAACTTGCCGGTCATTGCGATCGAGCGGATCGACGGGGATTATTTCCTGCGGTCGCAGACCGCGGTGGACGTGAACGGCCAGTCCGTGGCGGAGAAACTTTTGAGCGACGGGGATTGCATCGCACTGTCCCGACGTTGTCGCATCCGGTTTCATATGCCCAACCCGGCCAGCACGACCGCCATGTTGACGGTCTCCGGCGCCCGGCTGAGCCGCCCGGACATTCGGGGCATCGTCCTGATGGATCGCGACGTCCTGATCGGCCCGTACGTCAACAATCACGTCCGCACGGATCAACTCAGTGAGGCCGTCGCTCTTTTCGCCCAGAACGGCCGCCTCTTGTGCCGAGCCAAAGAGGGCGTGGCCGTAGACGGGCGACCTTTGGACCCGAACGTGGGCCTTGTCACCAACAAGCGCATCGAGATCGGCGGCCTGTCGATGGTGGTGACGGGGTTCGAGGCGTAAACCGACAGAGAAATGGTCTAAACCGGCAGAAGAAAAATGGACGCGTACCAATACAAGCATGGAGACCGGCCCCTGGAAGGATTCACGATCCAGCGTGCGGCCGGGCGCGGCGGTTTCGGCGAAGTGTACTATGCCGTCAGTGACAGCGGCCGCCAGGTGGCGCTCAAGGTGGTCCAGAGCCACGAGCAGATCGAATTGCGCGGCATCCGTCAGTGCATGAACCTCAAGAGCCCGCACCTGGTGACCGTCTTCGACGTCAAGTACAACGAGCAGAAGAGGCCGTTCGTCATCATGGAGTACGTTTCGGGACCGTCGCTGAGCGATTTGCTCAAGGAATCGCCCGGCGGGCTCGGCAACCAGAAGGCCGCCTTCTTTCTGCAGGAGATTGCCAAGGGGCTGTCGTATCTGCATGACTGCGGGATCGTGCACCGGGACCTCAAGCCGAGCAATATTTTCTATGAGAACGGCTACGTCAAGATCGGCGACTACGGCCTGACCAAGGCCATCAGCGCCAGCCGGCACGTCAGCCACACCATCACCGTGGGGACGGTGCACTACATGGCCCCGGAGATCGGCGCGGGCAAGTACGACCGCAGCGTAGATATCTACGCGCTCGGCGTGCTGCTCTATGAAATGCTGACCGGCCAGGTGCCGTTCCTGGGCGCCAGCCCGGGCGAGATCCTCATGAAGCACATGACGGCTTATCCGGATTTGGGCAACGTTGATGAACCGTTTGCGCGGGTCATCCGCCGGGCGCTGGCCAAGGACCCTGCCGAGCGCTACCAGACCGTCCAGGAGATGGTCGAGGACGTCTTTGGCGCCGAGCACGTGCGCAACAGCGTCTCGCAATTTGCACCGGAGGAGCTGTCCGTCGTTGCCGAGCACATCGCCCAACAGGCTGGCCGGGCGCAACCGCAGGTCGGAGCCCAGGCAGGACAGCCTCAGGCGGCAAAGGACTTTAGCAAGGAGGTGGGCAAGAAAGCCGAATTCATCGCCAAGAAGGTCGAGACCATCAGCGGACAGGTCGCCGAGAAGCTCAAGAACGTGAAACAGAAGGCCGAACAGGTGGGGCAGACCTCCTCCAGGATCGTCGACACCATCGGTTCCGACCAGCGCAAGAAGCTGGTGCTGATGACGATGGTCGGCGTAGCGTTGGGAGCGGGTCTGCTCAGCGGAAACCGTCTCTTTCCCACGGCGGTCACGGTCTTTGTAATGGTGGGTGTGGCGTCCAAGATCATCTTCCGCGCGCGCTGGCACTGGTGGCCGGGATTGGATGAGGGGTCCCGTTGGCTGGGCAAAGCCGGCACCTGTTTCCTGGCGGCTTTTCTGGCCGTCATGCTGGGCATGCTTGCCGGGGGGATTTTCGGGTTGCCGTTTCGCGGCGGCTGGGGGGAGTTGCCGTTCCGAGGTTTTATGATCTTTCCGTGGATGGGAGCGCCGGCTGCCCAGTGGGGCGGTAGCGTTTTGGCTCTGGCCGTACCCATGTTGCTGACGAACTGGCGGGATTTAACCGATCCGAAGCGCGAAACCCGCGTCACTTTGGGCTCGGCCATTTGGATTGGCTTTCTGGGCTTCATTGCCGGCAACATTTTCAGTTTTTCACCAATCATTGCCGCCTGCGCCCTGGCGGGTGTCGTTCTGGTGATGCAGGTGGCCAGCCCGGTGGGCCAGGCTGGGGCGAACGTTGCGCAGGCAAAGAAACGCAAAGAGAAACCCGGTCGTTCCAATGGCGGTGCGCAAGAGTTGCCGTCCTACGTTCGACCGTTGTGGCTGGTTGGTTTTGTCATTACCGTCAATCTCGGGTTGATCCTGGTTCTTCTCGGTGCGATGGAGATGCGCGGGGACGAGGCCGAGATGGCGATCACGTTCGGCGTGGACTTCCTGATCATGTCACTGTTCTGTGCGGTCATGGTTTGTCGCAGCCGGTTCACCACGTGGTGGCGGTATCTGATCAAGCCGGTGATCAAACTATTGTGCGTTTGTCTGATTGTCACTGCGTCCATGTTCATAGGTATGGCTAACCCCCATGAAGAGGCGTTCGCGGTCGCACTGTTCCTGATCATCTTTCCCAGCATCGTCTTTTTGACGGTGGCGTTCATTCCGGGCCGCAAGCCCGGGCAGGTCGCGTCCGGAGGCGGCGCCGCGCCGCACCGGGCCGCCGTCATGCCGGCGGGGATGGCTTCGCCCTGCAAGCGGCTCTGGGCCCTGGTACTTGCCCTGGTTCCATTTGTGCCTTTCCTGCCCCTGGCGGGCCTGCACCGCTTCTACGTGGGCAAGATCGGGACCGGCATCCTCTGGCTCTTCACCGGAGGCTTGCTGGGCATCGGGCAGTTCATCGACATCATCGTAATCATCGTAGGGAGGTTCAGGGACAAAGACGATCTTCCCGTACTCATCTGGCATAATCCCTTTCAGACGGCGGCCTCGGCTCCGCAGGCCCCGGTTGCGGCGGTGGCACAGCAAGCGGCCGCGCCCGAGGCGGTCGAGCCCGCAGCGCAACAGGTCGACGCGGGGCCGGCGCCTGAGGCGGCTGAGCAAAAGCCTGCTTCCTGGCCCTCCTATCCGAGCACGGCCACGGTGATCTACGAGCCATGGCATCCGCTCAGCGGGTTGATCTGTGCGCTCGGACACATCGTTGCTCTGGCGGCGATCCTGGTCGGCCTGGCCGTGGCGTTGCACTTGCCGGCGGTGGTGGCCTCCGGCTGGCCGAACCCGGATCTGGCGCAGGAGCTCGAGCAGCTCTTTGGATACTCGGGCTGGCCGGCCTTGGTGGAACGATTGGGGTCCATCCTCCTGGTCGCTCTCTTCTTCCTGGCGGCGGTCCTGGTAATGATCGGCCGGCGAAAGTCCGGCCCGATGCATCTGATGCGCGCCTTGCTCGGCCTGGGTGGATTTCTCTTTGCGGTCTTTGCGGTTCAAGGTGTGATATCGCCTATCGAGCTGGAGCATATCGTCGAGGCCTTCCAGGAGAGTCAGGTCGGCCCGGGCATTGAGAGGTTCCTCAGTGCGTGCAGCCAGGACAAGACGGCTTTCGCGGCCGGGGCCGTGCTGCTCTCCGTTTTGATGCTCGCTTGGCCGCCGCGCCGACGCACACCGGTTTTTGCTCCGATGCCTAATCAGGGAGTGAGTTAATCATGGCTGTTTCGATGTTTGCCCTCATATTGATTTCATTTGTCCTTGCTCTGCTTGTCGTTCTGCTGATCAAGTCGCCCAAGGCCGGCGCCATTTTCGCCGGAGTCCTGGTATCCCTGGTTCTGGCCGGCTTGTTTGGCGGGCGCTTTTTTAGTTTCGGTGCGAGTCCTAAGATGGTTATGACGCCCTTGTTCGTCATCGTTGTGGCGTTTGTCTTCGTTCTGCTCGGCCTCTTGCTGACGAAAGCTCCCAAGGTGGGAATCGGTGTGCTTATCGCGCTGGTGGCCATGGTGGTGGCGGGTGTCTTCGTAACGGTTGGCGTTTCGCACCGGCGTGCGCTGCCCATACAGGAAACGCGCGTGGTGGACACCGCAGTTCTGCCGCGCTCCGTGGAACCGGTGGGTGCCTCACCGATCTGGCTGGAGGGGATAGATCGCGAGTTTGACGCTGACGTGTATCCGTCCAAGCGGGCGGCCGTGCGGGCGATGGGCTCGCGGATGGATGCGTTGATTGAACGGGCGGCGGGCGACGGTGTCGCACCGGAGAAGATTAGCATTTTCCAGGAAGGCAGCGAGCAGGAACTGGCCGGTGAGTTGGCCACCGCGGTTCAGGAACGGTTTCCCCAGGCCGTATGCGGCGTGGAAAGCGATCTGCGGAATACCGCGGAGAGGGAAGTCGGAATCACCCTTCATTTGAGCGACTTGCGACTGGAACCGGCGGAATGGGCGAGCAGCCCGCGCGAGAGCAGCAGCAGCGGTCGGATCGAGGCGACCGTCTTCGGCCAGGGCGGTACCATGTCGGTTGGCCGGCGGTTTGTGGAGAAACCCTGGGTGGTCGATTTCGCCTCGTTTGCCAATTCCAGATCCCGCAAGAGGCTCGCCATTGCCCGCTCGCGACAGACCTGTACCAGCGAGAACGATGCGATGGAGCAGGCGCTGGCGGATGCGGCCGTCCTGCTGACGCGGATGGTCGGAGATGAGATGAGAAACGCCGGGCCGCTTGGATCGGCGTTGCAGGTCACGAGCACCGATGTGCGCGACGGGGACCTGATCGTCGACCAGTTCGTCCAGGGCCTCGCCGGGTCGGCCAGCAAGATATGGCGCAGCGCTCTGCTCATCGATACGTCCGGGCCGAAGCTTACCTGGCTGGCCGGCCGCAAGAGTCGCGCGGCTCACTCCATGCGCATGACCTGGGCCCGCATGATCGGCTCGGCCATCGGCGTGGTCGCGCTGATCACCCTGAGCTATTTCTTCCTCAATATGGCCACACGAGGATACTACGAATGGTCCTTGAGGATCGCAGGGGTGGTTCTGGCGATCGCCGCCGTTATCTCGGTCCTCATGATGGTTCAATGAAGAGTGAAGCGTCGCTCGTGAAGCGTGAAGCGAAGGTCGTTACGAGATACACTTCACAAAGGGCGCTTGGCCGGCGCGACGGCGCACACCGGTTTTCGCGCCGATGCCTAATCAGGGAGTGAGCTAATCATGGTTGTTTCGATGTTTGCCCTCATATTGATTTCGTTTGTTTTTGCTCTGCTTGTCTTTCTCCTGATCAAGTCGCCCAAAGCCGGCGCCATTTTCGCCGGAGTCCTGGTCTGCCTCGTTCTGGCCGGCGTGTTCGGGGTACGTTTTCTTGCTGCCGGTGCCGGTGGGGGTATCGGCGTGATGCCCTTGTTCGTCATTGTCGTGCCGCTTGTCTTTATCCTGCTCATTGGCCTGCTGACCAAGGCCCCCAAGGTGGGAATCGGTGTCCTTGTCGCGCTGGTGACCATGGTGGTGGCGGGTGTCTTCGTAGCGGTTCCCGTCTCGCATCGGCGTGCGGTGCCCATACAGGAAACGCGTATGGAGCCCACCGCGGTTCTGCCTCACTCCGTGGAACCGGTCGGTGCCTCACCGATCTGGTCGGAGGGGATGGATGTCGAATTCGACGCCGACATTTACCCCTCGCAAACGGCCGCCGTGCGCGCCCTGGGGGGCCGGATACGGGAGCCGCTGAAGCAAGCCATCGCCGATGTCAACGCGCCCGCTGAAATCGTCATTCTTCAAGAAGGCATCCAACAGAGTCTCGTGTCCGCATTCCAACGAGCAATTCAAGACAGCCTGCCGGACGTTCCATGCTCCATCGAAGCTGGCCTGCGAAACATCCGCTCCGGCGACGGCGAGGTGGGTCTGACGCTGCGCCGAGAGGTGACGACTCGCGAAATGCCGCAAGGACAGGGCACAGGGTTGACGATTCTCCGGCCTGTCGAAGCCGGCCGACTGGTGGCGAAGGTTTTCGGTATCGACCGGCGCGCCAGTGTCGAGGCCAACTACATCGAAAAGTCGTGGGTCGAGGATTTCGCGAGCTTCGCCAACGAGAGGGCGGACAGACAGTTCTTCATCGCTCGTTCGCGAAGCGCCTGCACCAACGAATACCAAGCCCGGCGAGAGGCGGTGCAGGATGCCTGCCGACAGGTTGCGCAGATCATCCGAGAGCAAGGGAGATCGCCTCGAGGGGGATCGTGGTCGGTCAACCCGTCGGACATAGAGGAAGCCGGGCTTGTGATCGACCAGTTTGTTCAGAGCTTCGACGGCTCGACCGGGGACATCTGGCGCCAAGCCCTGCTGCTTGACGTCTCGACGGCGCCGTTAAGGCGGTTGGAGACGCGGATAAGTTCTGTTGCCCGCGTATCGCGCATGACTTGGGCCCGCATGATCGGCTCGGCCGTTGGCGTTGTCGCTCTGATCGCCGTGATTTATTTCTTCCTCAACATGGCCACGAGAGGGTATTATGAATGGTCGTTGAGGATCGCCGGGGTGGTGTTGGCGATCGTCGCCGTCATCTCGGTCCTCATGATGGTTCAATAGAATAGCAAAGATCAAAAATCAAATATCAAAGATGGGGAAGTCATCCCGGCGCGCCGGAATTCCGCTATTTTGATTTTTGCTTTTTGCATTTTGATGTATCCCTATGGCTGTCACGAAGGGAGAACAATATTTCCTGGATCGGATCCGGGCCGGTGACGAACGCGCGTGGTCGGATTTCGTGAATCGCTATCGCGGGCGGCTTGAGCGCTTTGCCCGGTCCAAGCTCCCGCAGCGCGCCGATGCCGAGGACGCGGTCCAGGAGACCTTCATCGCTTTTGTTCGCAGCCTCGGGCGTTTCCGGGGCGAATGCGACTTGGAGACCTATCTCTTTTCCCTGATCCGACGCAAGATCATCGACAGCTACCGCAGCGCCGGCGCCCGGCGGGTGTGCCTGATCCAGGATACCTACGATACCGAATCGAACGAGCCGGCGTCGGACCCGTTCAGCACCGTGCAGAGCCCGGCGCAGACGGCGAGCTGGTACGCCCGCGCCGACGAGCAGTACGATTTGCAGAAGGCCGCTCTGGCCGAGGGACTATCCGAGCTGGTCGACAATTTGAAGCGTTCGCTGCGTTTCCGCGACCTTCAGGTCATCGAGCTGCTCTTCTACTGCCAGCTTCCCAACAAGGAAGTGGCGCGCACGATGAATCTGAATGAGAAGGCGGTCGCTTTGATCAAGCACCGCAGTCTCAAGCAGATCCGCGAGAACGTCGCGCGGCAAAAAGTCACGGCCGGGCCGCTGGCCGAGGAGTTCGAGAACCTCCTGACCGACTTGTGGGAATATCATCGATTCAGTTGTCCCAAACGCAGCACCATCGGCGCCTTCATGCTGCATACCCTCGACGACGATTGGCACAAGTACGTGGATTTTCATTTGAACGTCCTGGGCTGCCGCTTCTGCCGCGCCAACCTCGACGACCTGGAAAGCCAGAGCCAGGAGGCCCAGCAGGAAGTGTTCCAGGCCCGCATCATGGAGTCCACCATCGGCTTCCTCCATCGGCCGCTTTGATTTGCGCTTGCCTTTGGAATCAATTTCAGAAAAACCTCTTTGCCGGTACACTAATTGCTCGCCTCGGTGTGTTTCTATTGTGGTTGGCAAAATGCTCACGCGGGTAAGGGCGACGGCATTGTGCAAATAACCGATCGGCTGCTAATTCGGAGATTCAATGCAGGGGACAGGCATGCTCTGCGCCGAATCTACGAGAAGTACAAGCCGGACCTGCTGAGCGTGGCCCGGGCGCTGCTGAAGGATTCGACTGCTGCCGAGGATGTGCTGCACGATGTCTTCGTGACCTTCGCCTCCCAGGCCGGGCGTTTTACGCTGAAAGGCTCGCTCAAGGGGTATTTGGCGATCTGTATGGCCAACCGGGCTCGGAACGTCAATCGACGCGCAGGACGAGCCGATCCGGAGCGCCTTGCCCGCGGACGACCCGAACCGTCGCAGCACCCCGATTGTTCGGAGGCTGCTGGAGATGCGGAGCAGCGACGTATCATGATCTCCGCCCTGGATCAGCTCTCCGAAGAGCAGCGTTGCGTGATCGCATTGCATGTGCTGAGTTCTCTGTCGTTTCGTGAGATCGCCCGGCAAACCCGCCAGTCGATCAATACGATTCAGAGCCGATATCGCTATGGGCTCAAGAAGTTGCGGTCTCTATTGGATGGCCAGGTGGAACGATGAATCAGGCCGAGAAGATCAAAAGACTGATGAGAGAAGCATTCCGACAGGCTTCCGACGAGGCCGTGACGTCTGCCCTGGATGACCGCACCCTTAACGAGGCCTCCGTAGCGATGAGACGAGCGGTGGCCGTCCATCAGCCGGTCGGTCGCCTTGCCATATGGAGAACGATCATGAAGAACAGAAGAACAAGATTGGCTACGGGAGCGGCCATTGCTGCAGCCGTCGTTCTGTCGGTGGCTGTCATGGATTGGCTGGCCCCCCCGGCATGGGCTATTGGACAGACGGTCAAAGCGCTCAAGAGCGTTCGCAGCGTTGTGATTCGTGGCATCGGCTATGACGACGGAGCCGCCGCTCCCTTCACGTTCTGGATCAGGCCCTCCGGGGACGGTGGGGAAGGTTTAGACATGCGCCTCGAATGTGAGTTCCAAACCATGGTCGTTCGGGGCAAGAAGGCCTGGATGTATTTGCCCGACAAGAACGTGGTCATGATCTACGACGATGTCACGACCTCCTACGGGATGATGCGGGACCTTCAGTGGTGGTATGATGTTGCCGCGCTCAATCCCTGGATTACCGGCAAGGTCCTGGCCGCAGCGAAGCATGTCGCCGAGGATTGGGAGGAGGTTTACGGTCCAGACGAACGCACCGGCCGGGACTGTGTCTTCGTCAAGTGCGCCTATGGAGCGCAATCGAGCTTCTGGTTCGTCTGCGACCTGGAGACCAAGCTGATCGTCGAGGCCAAGTACTGGAATTGGAGCAGCCCCGATCCGGAGGGCCCACCGGCGTGCCACGCCACGAGCTTCGCCTACAACGAAGACCTGGACGACAGCCTCTTCGAGTTTCAAATGCCGGAAGGTGTCAGGATCATCGACAAGGGGAAGATCAGAAAGATCGAGCAGGAAGCGCGAGTGCTGTCGGACCGGGCGGAGCGCCTGTTCATGGAGAGAAAATACGCCGCATCAATCGAAGCGTACCAGCAGGTCTATGATCGGTTTCCCGACTTAACTGACGGTGTTCCGGCCTCCACCGCGCTGTGCATGATGGGTGCGGCCTATCGTATGCTGGGCGAGCCGGCGAAGGTCGTCGAGGTCCTCCAGAGACAGCTCACGGAATACGGGCACCTCGAGGGGTGCGAGTCCCAGTACTACAGTCTCGGCCGGGCCTACCTGGACCTGGGAGACAAGGAGAAGGCTCTGAAGGCCTTCGAGGACTGCCTGGCCATCGGGGCCGGACGGCACGGCCCGGACGAATTCCCGCTCAAGCACGCGCGCGAATACATCGAGAGGATCAAGATGGAGTAAGCCAAATCCGCTTCGTTCCGGATTGTTCCGGAGGTTGCGAGGCCCTGCGACGACTAAGCCACAGAGCACACGGAGGTCACAGAGATAGAGTGTGGCTGCCGGAGATATTTTGAAATGGCAGGCAGCAAAGATCAACTTGAGATGGGCGCCGTCGCGATGGAGGGGCTGCTCGGTGAGTTTCGGGCGGGGAATATCGGCGAACGGGGTCTCGATAAGGTCGGGCTGGGGCGACATTTGGCCGAACTTTCGCGGCGGTGGGACGAGAGATTTCAGGCGGTGTCGGAAGAGCCGTTTGCGTATTCTTCCTTCAAGGGCATCGCACGGCCGGGACGGCGGGACGAGTATTTGAAGGGGATAGTTGTCAAACTGCTCGAAGGTAGCCAGGGCGGGCTGATAGTGAACCCGGTATGCGTTTGGGGCCGGCATTCGCGGGACCTGGCCCGGCGGTTGGCCGGCTTTACGGTCATCGGCACGGATATCAATCCGCGATTCGACCGGTTCTATAATCGTTTGCCCCGTAGCAAAACGCCGAGCAATTACGAATTCAAAAAGGACGACATTTTCAATCCGAAAGTGCAGGGCGCGCCGGCGGCCGTGGTCTCCTTCGGGGCGTGCGCCTCGCTGTCTGATGCGGCGATGGACTACGCCATTGGATCGCATTGCCCTTTGCTGGCTTGCCGGGCGTGCTGCCACGTGTACGTCGGCGGCAATACCGATATCGTCAAGCGTCCCAACCTCTTGAACCGGGTGCTTAGATTTCAGAGCTTCATATTGGCCAAAAGACTGGGCAAACTGAAGGCCAAGGGCCATTATTTCTCGGCCAGGTACTCGGCCGAGCACTACCCGAGAAGCGAGACGGCCAAAAGGCTGACCGACTCGGGCGAACTGACCGATGTTGCCCGCAATACGGTTGACAGCGATATATGCAAGAGCATCATCGACCTGGATCGCTATCTGCACTTGGCCGAAGCCGGGTACGATGTGTGGTACAGGGCAGAAATGTTCGTCGCACAGATAGCCGCAGGCCCGTTTTCTCTGTAGCGCTGCTGCGGCCACGGCGTTCTGCAGGGTAGAATGATCTGTGGTTCCACCTTGGAGACACTGGATGGTTTGTGAGCCCAGACAATCTACTGCCGAGGACGCGCACCTGGTGGCCGCAACGCGGGCGGGCGATCCTGCCGCCTTTGGCAAGCTGGTTGAGCGGTACTGGAACATGGTCTTCGCCCTGGCGTTGAGCCGAACGCGGGATCCCCAGGAAGCGGAAGACGTCGCTCAAGAGAGCTTCCTGAAGGCGTACTCCCAGTTGCACGGTCTCCGAGATCCCTGCCGCTTTGCCGGCTGGGTCAGCAGGATTACCGTGCAGCAGTGCGTCAATGTGGTCCGGAAGAACATCCGCTGCCGCACCGCCCTGAGATCGCAAGGCAGGGCGGGATCTGAGTCAGAAGCCGCGCCGGTGTGCTCGGCCAATCCGGGCCTGACCGAGGGCCAGAGGCATTTCGTCAGGCAAACGGTGGGGCAGTTGCCCCAGAAGTTCCAGAAGCTGATCATCATGCGGTTCATGGGAGGGCTATCGGCCGTGCAGATTGCCGAGCAATTGGGACAACGCCCGGGCACCGTCCGCGTCTGGCTGCACCGGGCCTACAAGATCCTGCGCAAAGACCTTGCTCCGCTTCTTGAGGAGGTCGAATCATGAACGATTGTCAACGATACGATGAGCTGATCGAGCGGTACCTCGACGGAACCATTGCCGATTCCCAGCTCGCCGAGCTCGAGGCACATACGAGAGAATGCGAGCTCTGCCGGAGGGAATTCGAGCGCTGTGTCCTTTTGGGCCAGACGATTCGGGAGTCTTTCGCGTCGGGTCTGGCCGCCGAGCGGGCCGGAGCTTCGGTCGTGGCGAAGCTGGCGGCGCAGCCACAGCGGCGCTCCGGCCCGTCCTGGACTCTGTGGGGCCGCGTGGCCGTCGCGGCCGGTGTCCTGCTGGCGGTCGGCTGCCTGGCGGGCTTTGTCCTGGGAAGGGCCGGCGCCGCCAAAGAGCCGCAGAGACCACCGCTGGCGTCGGTGCCCCTGCAGGTGGCCGAGCTTCACGGAACCGTTCTGGTCAGACACGAGGGCTACGATGTGTGGCACGTTCTGGAGACGGGCTCAGACGTCTGTCTTGGCGATACGTTCCACTCCACGGCTAAATCGGGCTTTGTCCTGCAGTTGGCGCAGGACTCGACGATTGAGGTAGACCAGAACAGCATGCTGGCTCTGACGTCCTACAACGGTCAAACGCAGTTCTTTCTGGCCCATGGCGAGTGCACCGCCAACCTGGAAAGTCCGCACGGACCGTTCTTCATCAGCACTCCCCACGGCCGGGTGGAGGCGCTGGGAACCGAATTCACCGTCACTGTCGAATAGACGCAGCGAACCGCCTCGTTCCCGAACGGAGAAGGCGGAAGGAGACACAAAGATGAAGATCAAAGCAATCCAATTCTGCGCTATCACCGTATTGGCCTGGCAAGTCGTGACACTCGGGCAGAAGACGGAAGTCCGCGTTCGCAGAGGCGAAGTCGTCGCCGAGACTGCGTCGCAGAGCGTGGCGGTCGGCGCCGGGCGAAAGGCGATTCTCTCGCCGGATGAGGGGCTCAGCACCACCGTGGATGATCCCATGGTGGACGATTTGATGAAGATTCACCAGTGGGTTGAAGAAGAGAAGCAGGCCCGGAGAGAGAAGATCGAGACGACGAATATTATGGCGATCCGCGTCGATAGCGAAACCCGTTTCACGCTGGCCCAGTTTCTGGAGAAGCCGAACACGAAGGCCGGGCCGCGCAAGGTATGTTGGGTCGGCCTCTCGGGTGTTCAAGAACGAAAGTTCTACGATTTGCAGGGTCGCCTGCTACCCTTCGACATGGACAAGATCGGCCCTGGTTACACCAACTATGCCATACGGTTTCACGAACCCGTGGCGCCGGGGGAGAAGTTTCGCTACCTTCGCGTGAGTCAGGGCAAGGGTCTCGTGTGGAAGGACGGTCCCCTGTGGCACCTCCAGGTGGGGTGGAGTGTGCCAAACTGTCTGAACTACTTCCGTCTCATCTTGCCGAAGTCCGCGGTCTTCGTGGATTCCAATCGCCAGGTAACCGTCCTTGATACGGTCGAGGGAAACATCGCTGTGACCATCAGAAACTATACGGGGCTCGTCGGTGACGGCGCCTGTCACGTCGCGTTTCTATGGCCGGACAAGGACGGAACGACCCTGGCGGACCTCCCGCCACAGTATCGCGGCCTGCGCGATCCCGAGCAGGTGGATATCGTTCGGACCGGGCAACTCAATATGACCAGAATCCTCGCCGGGGAAGTCTATGACGATCAGAGTACCCCACTGAAGACCGTTGGGACCCTATGTAGTGCGGTCGTACGCCAGGACAAGCAGCGCGTGCTTGATCTGATGGCGAATCCCTTTCTCAAGGGCCTTGCGGCTCTACAGTACGATCAGTACAACGTGGGCGATCAGGGCAGCAACTTGATCGAGGGCTTCGACCTTCTCCGTGCGCCGACCTGGCCTGAAGCGCCCGACAATGGGTACGAGCACACCGTCTACTTGACCCGAAAGGGATCGCTGTTGCACGATGCGACCATCACCACGGTTTATCGAGACGGCAAGTGGTACTTCGGTGGCATGTATTGGGGGCATCCGGGGCCGGAGAACACCGACGACGAGGGCGAAACGCCGATGGACAGCGTAACCTTGTCGAAGGACGAGGCCGGCGTCGACGCGGCAACCTACAAGGGCCTGGAGCCGGGCTGGTTCATGCGGAAATGGCTCTTTCTGGGACCGATCGATGTCCCTTGGGAAGGAGAGGGCTACTTCCCCGACGAGAAGACGGCCAATGAATTCTTCGCGGTCGAGTCGCTCGATTTGGGACAGTTCTCGCCTCAGGTCAGTATTGGCGGAAAGGATTACGAGTGGCGTTTGTTGACGTCGGAGTATGCCGCCATCGATTTGACCAAGGCGTTCGACAAGTGGTACTCCGTCGCCTATCTCTGGGCCCAGGTCGAGATGGAAGAAGAGACGACAGGCGTCCTGGGCATCGGCGCCGATGACGCCGTCCAGGTCTGGCTCAACGGTGAACTGATCCACCAGAATGTGATCGGTCGCGTTCTCGCGTACCACGATACTGTCGGCGTGACCTTCAAGAAGGGCAAGAACCAACTCGTCCTGAAGATCCTCAACTACGGCGGCCCCTGGGGCTTCTCATGCCGCCTGCTGGACCAATGAGTGGCTCCCGGAAAAAGAGACTTGTCGGAGCCGTTGGCGTTGCAGTAGAATCGAATTGTGGATTGAATCGGTGGACTGAACCATGCCATAGGACCTCTCAGCAAGACTTGGGAGTGGAAAGCCGATGTCGGATTCTGCGGAGGCCAAGGGCCAAGCGAAGGTGTCTGGCAGGAAACAACGTGGATGCATGAGGACGCTACATCGGGTCCTGGCCGTCGTGCTTGTGGTCACATCTCCGCCAATTCTTGCGTATTCGGCCCAGCAGAATTCGAGACACACAGAAGAACTGAAAATCCTTCCCTATCCTTCTCAAGACGAGGTCAGCAAGAGCTTCTTTTCGTCCGAAGGCTTTCGCGTGTCGCCATTGGATACCAATGACATCGATCAGGAGTTTTCCAATATTGACGACTTGGCCTGGCTGCAGCCACTTGTCAGAGATTGTCGCGTTGTTCTGGTCGGCGAGACCCATTACTTCCAATACATTCAGCATATTCGCAATCGGCTTCTGTTCGCCCTGAATACCTTTGACCGGTACCCCTCTGTGATGCTGGAACGACAATATTCCTTTGCCCCATTCCTGAATCACTATGTGGGATTACGCGATGAGGAGGCCCGGGAGTTTGAGCGGGCGAACGGGGAACTCCTTCTCAATGGGTTCACTGCCGATTTTCAATTGTTGCAGCACGTGCGGCGCTGGAATGCAGCGCATCCTGAGAAGCGCATCCAGGTGGGATGCTACGATATCGAGCATGATGCCTGCTTGACCATCGAACAGATCCTGCGCCCCTATTTCGCCGACGCATCGCAAGCTCTTGAGGCGAACGGACAAAGGGCTGACCCAAACGTGCAGGCGGCTCTGAGTACCGTCGCTCGAATCTTCGAGCATCGACGCGAACACTCATCCGAGGATCTGAAAAACGCTTTGCGGCCAATCAAAGAGGCCCTCGCTGTGGCGAAAGACGCGAACGTGGTCGGGAGACATCCCTTCCTTACTGCTGAGTTCATTGAGCAGGTTGTTGTGAACCTGGAGTCAACACATGCGGCCTATTCGCAGGATTTCAACCAGCATCGTCAGCAGGCGATGATCAGAAATCTCACCGATCCGCGTTTTCTCGGCGCAGCGTTCACGTCGGGGAAGGTCCTGCTTCATGCCGGGGCAGCCCATACCGCTACCCGCGTTCCCTACTCCACGGCAGATACGACTCCTTGGGAGGGCCGCTATTTGACGTACGAATTCGAACCCACCAAAGGAAAGACCTTTTCGCTCTTTATGTCAGGAGTTGCATTCTCATCGGTTCTGGAACTGGAGCGCGTCGATATCCACGCTTATGGACAACTCAAGGATACGGCGTATGGGCGCATGGTAGCGAAAGTCCAACAAGAAGGCGCCCGTGGAGCGCTCGGCCCGGATGCCACATACTATATTGAGCATGAAGAGGTGCTAAAGGCTATGACCCCGGCGTGGTGGGCCTTCTACCATCGCCTCTTGCATCTCGCCTATCAGTATCAGAATCGTCCACTGGTGTTTCATCACGTACCCTGGGCGAGTTTGAGTGAACGGGCCGGGCAAATATCGCCTGAATATGCTCAGGCCGTCTCTGCGATTCAAGAACAGTGGCAGACGCACGATCTGGGTGTTCTGGTCCCAATCTCTCCGCCGACGGTTCCCAGAAAGCGAGCAGACCCACCAACAGCCCATCCTCGCGTGCCGTCGAACGTACCTTGAGGGAGAGAGAGCCAGGAAGAAAGGCGTTTAATACGGATTAGGAAAAGTCCTTGCGCGGCAGCGTCGGTGTCATTCCTTCGGCTCCGCTCAGGACAGGCTCTGAGGCGAAGCCGAATCCCGGCGCGCCGGGATGGCTATCGAAAAAGAGGCTCGTTCCGGCCGCAGGCCAGATCCTTCACTGCGTTCAGGATGACAACACCGCGCACGAATCAAACATAATTCGTATGAGAAGGTGCTGCAAGCGGACATTGAGCAAAGGCGGTTCGCCAAGAAGATGCAGGAGAGATTCAGCATGAACAACTCTATTCATCGCTTCCGGCGTCTGTATTTGTTATCTCTTGCTCTTTCCAGCAGCAGAGTCTCAAGGTATCATATGTCACAGTAGCAGTGGGGGTCGCTGGTAGGCGCGCCCTGCAGAGGAGACAGACCATTTGACTTGAAGTGAGAAGCCGATGTCGGATTGTGAAGCACCCAAACGTGAAGCACAGGTGTCGGGCGGCAAGCGACGCCGACGTCTGAAAAGAGTGCTCAGGGTCCTGGCGATTGTGCTGGTTGTGGTTCTGCTGGTTTTGGGGGCGTTGCTGTACAACCCGGTGCGGACGCTGGCGACGCTGGAGAAGGTCGATGACTATCCGCTGTACGTGATGCACTACAAGGGGACGTACCTTTTCGACATGTTCGTTGAAGAGGGCATCGAGTGGGGGCCGTTTCGGAAGGTCTACGAGGCGGTCAATCCGGAGGCGTGCACGAGCTTTGCCGCCGTCGAGGCCGGGTGCGGCGCGGTGTTTGGCCGCAACTTCGACTGGCGGCACCGGGCCTCGCTGCTATTGTTTACGGACCCTCCTGGCGGGTACGCGTCGGTCTCCATGGTCGATCTGTTCTATCTCGGATTAGAAGGCATGCAACACGTCCCCTGGTCCCAGCGTCCCGTTCTTCTGGCCGCACCGTACGCGACCATCGACGGGATGAACGAGTGCGGCGTGGCCATCGCCCAGAACGCCGTGCCGAGCCGCAATACGTCGAAGGACCCCAACAAGCCGACGTTGCTCAACAGCCAGATCGTACGTCTCGTGCTCGATTATGCCAAGGACGTCAACGACGCCCTGACTTTGATCCAGGACTACAACGTCGAGTTCGTCGGGACGCCCGTGCATTTCCACGTCGCCGACGCGTCCGGGAATTCTGCTGTCGTGGAATACCTCGATGGCGGGATCAACATCGTCCGCCGCGACGAGCCCTGGCAGGTCTCCACAAACTATCTGTTCTCCGAGGAAATCCAGCCGGACTGCTGGCGGTACAACAAGGCGGCCGAGGTGCTCGGCGCATCGCAGGGCACGCTGGCCCGCGACGAGCCGATGCGCCTGCTGGAAAAGGTCAAGCAGGACTCCACCGTATGGTCCATCGTCTATGGCCTCGACACGGGAGATGTCCGCGTGGCCATGGGCAGAGACTACGACCAGATCCACCGCTTCCAACTGGAAATGAACGACCGCCAGTAGGGTGCTCGTGATGTGTATCTTGGAAGGATTTTCGTTTGGCGGATGAGGCTCCATCGTGCTATGCTGATTCTTTGTAGCAGTGGCAGATATCAGCAAGAAGGGGAGAGAATCCCTGATGGGCAAGTTGTTTGACACGATTCGCCGAGCCGTTGCGGAAG
>Ga0272442_10002873_pt1 | contig 24544 bp, 18 predicted proteins | sample SSMForm2O_FD_200262 | JGI IMG/M metagenome (GOLD analysis project Ga0272442, IMG submission 200262) | Marine sediment archaeal communities from Little Sippewissett salt marsh, Falmouth, MA, United States - SSM-Form-2O | ecosystem: Environmental > Aquatic > Marine > Wetlands > Sediment ...
AGCAGGTCTGCCCGGACCGCCTCGGGCTCGCGTCGGGGTGCCGGTAGCGGGAGGTCGGCCAGAGCCGTCCACTGGTCAGGATGGCGGGCGAGGTGGTCGCCGATCCCGGCAGACATCCCCAGCACGGCGAACAGGCGCCGCCGGAACACCGCGTCGCGCTCCAGCACAGCCAGCACCCGGTCGGAGGCCGTGGTGTTCTCCAGCAGCCGGTCCAGCCCGAGCAGAGCCAGGTCGGGGTCGGCGGCGTCGCCGATCGCGGCGAGCACCTCGGCATCGTCCGCGATCGGGGCGAGCGTGGGCGCCGCCAGCATCGCCGACGCGCGGCGGGCGTCGTCGAAGCCGAGGCGCGCGAGGGACCCGGCGACCGACGAGGTTCGGGGCCTCACCGCTGCACCATCGACCGTGCTCAGATCACCGGCAGCATGCGGTCACGCTCGAACGAGGTGACCTGCCGGGAGTACAGCGACCACTCGGCCCGCTTGTTGCGCAGCACGAACTCGAACACGTGCTCGCCGAGTGCCTCGGCGACCAGCTCGGAGCGCTCCATGGCCGTGATCGCCTCGGCCAGCGACTGAGGAAGCGGGTCGATGCCGAGGGCACGCCGCTCCTCGTTGGTGAGCGACCAGACGTCGTCCTCGGCCTCGGCCGGCAGCTCGTAGCCGTCCTCGATTCCCTTGAGCCCCGCTCGCAGCAGCACGGCGAAGGCGAGGTACGGGTTGGCGCCCGCGTCCAGCGCGCGGTACTCGACCCGCGCCGAGCGCTCCTTGCCCGGCTTGTACATGGGCACGCGCACCAGCGCCGACCTGTTGTTGTGGCCCCAGCAGATGTAGGCCGGCGCCTCGTCGCCGCCCCACAGCCGCTTGTAGGAGTTGACCCACTGGTTCGTGACGGCCGTGATCTCCGGGGCGTGCCGCAGGAGGCCGGCGATGAACGACCGGCCGGTGGCCGACAGCTCGAACTCCGCGCCGGCCTCGTAGAAGGCGTTGCGGTCCCCCTCGAAGAGCGAGAAGTGGGTGTGCATGCCGCTGCCCGGGTGCTCGGTGAACGGCTTGGGCATGAACGACGCGTAGATGCCGTTCATGAGCGCCACCTGCCGCACGACCTGGCGAAACGTCATGATGTTGTCGGCCATCGACAGCGCGTCGGCGTAGCGGAGGTCGATCTCCTGCTGCCCCGGTCCCCCCTCGTGGTGGCTGAACTCCACGGAGATGCCCATGGCCTCGAGCATGAGGATCGCTGCGCGTCGGAAGTCGTGCTCGTCGCCGTGCGGGGTGTGGTCGAAGTAGCCGCTGGAGTCGATCGGCTCGGGGTGCTCGCCCGGCTCCGGTCGGCCTCTGAACAGGTAGAACTCGACCTCGGGGTGGGTGTAGAACGTGAAGCCCTGCTCGGCAGCCCTGGTCAGCGACCGCTTGAGCACGTGCCGGGGGTCGGCGAACGACGGGGAGCCGTCCGGCATGCTGATGTCGCAGAACAGCCGTGCCGTGCCGTGGTGCTCGCCGCGCCACGGCAGGATCTGGAAGGTCGCCGGGTCGGGCTGGGCGAGCATGTCGGACTCGTAGACCCGGGTGAAGCCTTCGATGGCGGAGCCGTCGAAGCCGAGACCCTCGGCGAAGGCTCCTTCCAGCTCGGCCGGGGCGACGGCGACGCTCTTGAGCTGGCCCAGCACGTCGGTGAACCACAGGCGCACGAACCGGATGTCACGTTCTTCGATGGTTCGGAGCACGAACTCCTGCTGCTTGTCCACGCACCCATCCTGCCCTGCGCGCGGAACCGGTGCGTAGGCACCGGACGTGATCACGCTCGGTAGGCTCACCACGTGCCCTGGCTGCGTGTGGCTCTCGGGCAGGTCAACCCGACCGTCGGGGACATCGACGGCAACGCTGACCTCGTCGCCCGCTGGACGGCGCATGCCGCCGAGCAGGGCGCTCACCTGGTGCTCTTCCCCGAGATGGTGCTCACCGGGTACCCGATCGAAGACCTGGCGCTGCGCCGGTCGTTCGTCGAGGCGTCGCGACGGGCCACACGGGGCCTGGCCGCGCGCCTGGCCGCCGACGGGTTCGGCGACACCGTGGTGGTGCTCGGCACCCTCGACCGCGACGTCGACCGGCCGAACGAGTACGGCGCACCCAAGGGCGCGCCACAGAACGTCGCGGCCGTCCTGCACGACGGGCAGGTGGTCGCCCGCTACGCCAAGCGGCACCTACCGAACTACGGCGTGTTCGACGAGCGGCGCTACTTCGTCCCCGGGGCGGGCCTGTCGACGGTCCGCGTGCACGGGGTCGACGTCGGCATGGTGATCTGCGAGGACCTGTGGCAGGACGCCGAGCCGGTCACCGCGGCGGGCGCCGCACACGTCGGGCTGCTGCTGGTGCTCAACGGCAGTCCGTTCGAACGCGACAAGGACGACCTGCGGCTGGCCCTGTGCCGCCGCCGAGCGGACGAGGCGGGGGCGACCCTGGCCTACGTCAACCTCGTCGGCGGCCAGGACGAGCTGGTCTTCGACGGTGACTCGCTCGTCGTCGACCAGGGCGGAGGGGTGATCGCCCGCGCGCCGCAGTTCGACGACGGGCTCATGGTCGTCGACCTCGACCTGCCCGCGGCGACGGTGCGCACCGACGCCCCGTCCCCGCTGCCGATCACCCACGTGACGATCACCGACGACCCGGTGCCGGCCTACGAGCCGAGCCCCGCCGGCGTGGCGCCGCCACGCAGCGACCTCGGGTCGGTCTACGACGCGCTGGTCACTGGCACGCGCGACTACGTGCGCAAGAACGGGTTCCGCTCGGTGATCCTCGGGCTCTCCGGCGGCATCGACAGCGCCCTGTGTGCTGCGATCGCCGTGGACGCGCTGGGGCCGGAGAACACCGTGGGTGTGTCGATGCCGAGCGTGTACTCCTCCGAGCACTCCCGCGCCGATGCCTCCGACATGGCGACGCGCACCGGGCTGGACTACCGGGTCGTACCCATCGCGCCCATGGTCGAGGCGTTCCAGTCCGCCCTGGGTCTCTCGGGACTGGCCGAGGAGAACCTGCAGGCGCGCGTCCGCGGCGTCACACTCATGGGTCTGTCCAACGCCGAGGGTCACCTTGTGCTGGCCACCGGCAACAAGACCGAGCTGGCGGTCGGCTACTCGACCATCTACGGCGACGCTGTCGGCGGATTCGCGCCGATCAAGGACGTGCCGAAGACGCTGGTGTGGGAGCTGGCCCGGTGGCGCAACGCCCGCGCCGAGTCGCTGGGGCACGTCCCTCCGATCCCGCCGCGCAGCATCGCCAAGCCGCCGTCCGCCGAGCTGCGACCCGGTCAGCTCGACAGCGACTCGCTGCCCGACTACGCCCTGCTCGACGACGTGCTCGACGACTACGTGGAGCAGGACCGGGGTGTGGCGGCACTGGTGCGCGACGGCTTCGACCCCGAGCTGGTCGAGCGCGTGCTGCGCATGACCGACGCCGCGGAGTACAAGCGGCGCCAGTACCCGCCCGGACCCAAGATCTCGGTGCGCAACTTCGGCCGCGACCGGCGCCTGCCGATCACCAACGCCTGGCGCGAACGGGCGAGCGCCGGCTCGGCGCCTGGTGCCGGCGCCGCCGAGGCGCCCCGTGCGGGCAGCCCAGCCGGTCCGGTCGGCGCGACGGAGTCCGGTGGAACCACTGATTCCGCCGGCGCCGCGTCGGCGTGACAGCATCTACCACCGTGAACGACGTCCCAGCCCTGTACGGCGGCTCGCGTGCCCGTCGGGTCACGATCCGTGATCTGGCGCAGGCCAAGGAGCGGGGCGAGCGCTGGCCGATGCTCACCGCCTACGACGTCTACGCGGCCGAGATCTTCGACGAGGCCGGCATCCCGGTGCTGCTCGTCGGCGACTCGGCGGCGAACACCGTCTACGGCTACCCCGACACCGTCTCGGTCACGACCGACGAGCTCATCCCGTTGGCGCGCGCCGTCGTGCGCGCCACGTCCTCCGCGCTCGTCGTCGGTGACCTGCCGTTCGGGTCGTACCAGGCCGGGCCTGACCAGGCGCTGGCCACAGCCGTCCGCTTCATGAAGGAGGCCGGGGTGCAGGCCGTGAAGCTCGAGGGGGGTGCGGTCGTGGCCGACAGCATCCGGCACCTCGTGCAGGCCGGCATTCCCGTGATGGCGCACATCGGCTTCACCCCGCAGTCGGTGAACAGCCTCGGCGGCTACCGCGTCCAGGGCCGTGGCGACAACGCCGACGCGGTGATGGCCGACGCTGCTGCGGTCGCCGAGGCCGGCGCGTTCGCCGTGGTGCTCGAGATGGTGCCGAGCGAGACCGCAGCCCGCATCACCTCCGACCTGCCGATCCCCACGATCGGCATCGGCGCCGGTCCGCAGTGCGACGCGCAGGTGCTCGTCTGGCAGGACATGGCCGGGCTGCGCGCCGGACGGCTACCCAGGTTCGTCAAGGTGTACGCCGACCTGCGCGGCTCCCTGCTCGGGGCGGCCCAACAGTTCGGCCAGGAGGTCGTCGACGGGCAGTACCCCGGCCCGGAGCACGAGTACCGCTGACGCGGCGCGCTGCGGCTCAGGATCCCCCTGACCAGCGCTCGTCCTCTGCGTCCCACGCCTCGGTGCGCTCCCGCGCATGATCGAGCGCGGCCTCGGCGTCGGCGCGGGTGTCGAACGGTCCGATGCGCTCGGCGTTGGCACAGCCGGCCGCCGGCTCCACCCTCGCGTGGGTGAGGCACCAGTACCAGGGTCCGCGAGTCGCCTCCGTCATGCGCCCATCTTTACACTCGGACGTCGTGACCATCAGCCCCGCCGTGACACCGGGGATCGTCTCGCCACGGCGAAGCGTCCCGGCCCACATCGAGCGGCCAGAGTACGTGGGGCAGCGCACCCCGCTGCCGTACAAGGGGTCGCACGTGCAGCCCGACGAGGTCATCGAGCGCATGCGGGTGGCGGGCCGCATCGCCGCGCAAGCGTTGCGCGAGGTCGCCTCCCACATCGAGCCCGGGGTCACCACCGACGAGCTCGACCGGGTGGGGCACGAGTTTCTGTGCGACCACGACGCCTACCCGTCCACGCTCGGCTACCCGGGCCCGCCGACGGCACCGACCTACCCGAAGTCGCTGTGCAGCAGCATCAACGAGGTCATCTGCCATGGGATCCCCGACTCGACCGTGCTGCGTGACGGCGACATCGTCAACATCGACATCACCGCCTACGTCACCACCGACGGGATCGGCGTCCACGGCGACACCGATGCGACCTACCTGGTGGGCGACGTGGACGAGGAGTCCCGGCTTCTCGTCGAGCGAACCGAGCGGGCTCTGGCCCGGGCGATCTCGGCGGTCAGGCCCGGCCGTCGGCTCAACATCGTCGGCCGCGTCATCGAGTCGTACGCCCGGCGGTTCGGATACGGCGTCGTCCGCGACTTCACCGGCCACGGCGTGCACACGTCGTTCCACTCCGGCTTGGTCGTCCCGCACTACGACGACCCGCGCGCCGACCTGATCCTCGAGCCTGGCATGACGTTCACGATCGAGCCGATGCTCAACCTCGGCACCCCGGGCTGGCGCATGTGGGACGACGGCTGGACCGTCGTCACCGCCGACGGCCGTCGTTCCGCCCAGTTCGAGCACACCCTCGTGGTGACCGACGACGGCGCAGAGGTTCTGACCCTGCCGTAGCCGGCCCCTCGGCCGAGCCGTCCCACGGCAACTGATCACGTTAAGGACGCTCGCAGGAGGTTCGCGCGGCCGATCAGCCGCGCGAAGCACCCACAGGCCCCGCGAAGGGGGCCTGAGGAAGACCCGCGGCCACGGGCGCCACGCACTAGGGTCTGCGTCCGTGGAGGAGAGCGGACGCAACATCGGTTTCGGGATCGACATCGGCGGCAGTGGCATCAAGGGGGCGCGGGTCGACCTCGACACAGGCGAGTTCGACGGGGATCGCATCAAGGTCCTGACGCCGAAGAAGGCCACGCCGACGAACGTCGTCGCGATCATCAGCGAGATCCTCGACCAGGCGCAGTGGAGCGGCCCGTTCGGCTGCACCTTCCCTGGGGTCGTCCGCCACGGCGTGCTGCACACCGCCGCGAACCTGGGCGACCACTGGATCGGGGTCAACCTCGAGTCGATCGTGCACGAGGCCACAGGTCGCGACGTCGTCGTGCTGAACGACGCGGACGCCGCAGGCCTGGCCGAGGTGCGGTTCGGGGCGGCCCGAGGACGTCCCGGGGTGGTGGTGCTGACGACGCTCGGGACCGGTATCGGCACTGCTCTGATCAACGACGGCCAGCTGGTGCCGAACACCGAGTTCGGACACCTGCAGCGCGAGGGCAGGTCGTGGGAGAAGTACGCCGCCTCGTCGGTGAAGGACAAGAAGGGTCTGTCCTACCCCGACTGGGCAGCGCGGCTGCAGGAGTACTACAGCTACCTGGAGTTCCTCCTCAGCCCCGACGTGATCATCGTCGGCGGTGGGATCAGTCGGAAGTCGGAGAAGTTCCTGCCGCTGCTGACCACCAACGCCGACATCATCCCCGCCCAGCTGCGAAACACCGCCGGGATCGTCGGTGCCGCAATCGTGGCCGACGAACGGTTCAGGACGGGTGGCTGAACCGGCCAGCGAGACCATCCCGACCACCGGGCAGGTCACGTCGTCAGGCTCCGGCAGCTACACCGCCGGCGTGACAGCGGTCGTCGCTGACGACCTACCCATAGGCCAGCAGGCTGCGCGTCTGTACGACACCGTGCACCGGCGCAGCGTCGCCGACGTGAAACGGCTGGCGTGGTTCGTGGTCTTCCTGGCTCTCGGTGTCGCGCTGGCGACTGGCCTGGACGAGACCATGGCCGGGATCGAGGCCGACCTGCTGGAGGCCTTCGTCCGCATCCCGGAGGCAGTGGCGGGCCTGACCGTCGCCGCGGTGGCGGTGGTGTTCTTCGTTCTGGCGCTCGCCGCGCCCGTCATCTTGGCCGTGACCCGGCGACGACGCACCCTCGTGGTAGGCGGCCTCGGGATCGTCCTGGCCCCCCTTCTGTTCCTCGGGCTGCGCAACGCCGTACCGGTGCGCGAGGCCGCCCTGCCGGATGTGGCCCGCACCGCGTTCGTGTCGGAGTACCCGTGGCCTCCCAGCGGCATCCTGGCCGCCTACGCCGCGGCCGCGGTCATCGCCGGCGTCGATCTCCCGCGAGCGTGGAGGCGCGCTGTGTGGGTGGGCCTCGCAGTGCTCGCCCTGCTCCGCATCCTCACCGCGGCCGAGCTCCCTCTCGACGTCGTGCTGGCCATCAGCGTCGGCGCTGTCACCGGCGCGGGCCTGCTGCTTGCTTTCGGACGCAGCGTCAGGGTGGCCTCGCCGGACGGGATTCGACTGGCCCTGGAGCGGGCGGGCCTGGTCGTGGAGTCGATGGAACCGCTCGAGCGACGGGCCGGGGCGTGGGAGCACCGGGCTCACACCGACGCCGGACCCGTGCTGGCCAAGGTCGTCGGGCGTGAGAGCCAGCAGCTCGACAACCTGTATCGCGCCTACCGCCGGGTGCGACTCAAGGATGTCGGGGACGACACCGGCTATGCGAGCGCCCGGCGCGCTGTCGCCGTCGAGGCGCTGCTCGACGTCTACAGCGTCGACCGGGGCGTCCGGTCGCCTCGCGTGCTGGCCCTGACCACCCTCGGCCCGGAGGACGTCGTCCTCGCCGTCGAGGAGGTGGACGGCACCCCGCTGAACGAGGTCGCCGACGACGACCTCACCGACGACGTCCTGCGCCAGTGCTGGGAGCACGTGGCCGCCCTGCGCGACGCCCGAATCGCACACCGCGACCTGGAGCTCGACAGCTTCGTCCTCGACCGCGACGGCCAGGTGTGGGTGGTCGACTACTCGTTCGGCCAGCCTGCGGCCGACGACCAGGTGCTCGCCAGCGACGTCGCCGAGCTCCTCACTGCCAGCTACGTGCGGGTGGGGGCCGCCCGGGCGGTCGCCGCGGCGCACGCCGTGCTGGGCAGCCCTGCGCTCACCGACGCCATGGCACGGTTGGTGCCGGCTGCCCTCACCAGGGAGACGCGCGCCGCGCTCAAAGCAGTGGAGGACGGCACCGAGCCACTGCAGAGCGAGCTGGCCCGCGTCACTGGTGTCGCCGAACCAACCTTGGCCAAGATCGAGCGATTCAAGCCGCAGTACCTGGTGATGGGCGCCCTGCTGGCTGCCGCGGTCTACTTCCTGCTGCCACAGCTCGCCGACTTCCCCCGCATGATCGAGGCGATCCGCGATGCCGACTGGAGGTACGTGCCGGCCGTGCTGCTCGCCTCGGTGCTCACCTACGTGGGCGTGGCGATGGCATTCGGCGGCGCAACGCCGGGCCGGGTATCCGCGCGCGAGCTGGGGGCACTGTCGGTCGCGTCGTCGTTCGTCGCCAGCTTCGCCCCACCCGGCGTGAGCCACCTCGGCCTCAACATCCGCTACCTGCAGAAGCGCGGCTACGGAGGGCCCGTCGCCCTCTCGGTGGTGGCGTCGAAAGAGTCCGCCACGCTGGTCGTGCACCTCGCTCTGCTCGGGATCTTCGCCCTGTGGGCAGGTCGCAGCGGCGTGCTGCAAGACGAGCTGGAGCGACTCCCGCCGGTTCCGGTGATGCTGGCAATCGCAGGCGGCCTCCTGGTCGTGGCCGGGCTGTCGATGCTCGCGCCGAAGGTGCGCGCACTGGTGACCGACACGCTGCTGCCCGCCGTCCGCCACTCCGCCGAGGCACTGGCGACAGTGATCCGCGACCCCGTCAAGGTGATCGCGCTCTTCGGAGGCGTGGCCGTGCTCAACCTGGCCTACAGCGCGTGCCTCTACTTCTCCGTCACAGCCATGGGCTCGGAGGCCAGCTTCGCGGCAGTCGCGCTGGTCTACCTCACGGCCGGCTCGGTGGCGGCCGCGGCACCAACCCCTGGGGGCCTCGGGGCCGTCGAGGCCATCCTGCTCGCGGCACTCACCGGCATCGGGATCGCCTCGCCCGTCGCCCTGGCCGGAGTCTTCCTCTACCGGCTGGCAACGTTCTGGCTGCCAATCCCCTTCGGTGCGGTGTCGTTCCGGTGGCTGCTGGCTCGCAGAGCGATCTGAGGTACCGGTACGCGGGTGCGGCGCTCAGGTCGGGACCGGCATGACCTGGTGGCTTCCGACCAGGTAGGCGGCCAGATTGGCCGGGTCGTAGCCCGGGTCGTTGTTGCGGCGCTCGATCGCGGTGGACGCGGCGTACTCGGTCGTCGGGGAGGCCTCCCCGATCCGGCGCACGTTCGCCGGCAGAAACCGGTACAACCCCGTGCGCGAGTTGTGCAGCGTCCCGTACGGGGACGGTTCGAACGGCACGACCTCTGACTCCGGGTCTCCTGTGCCACCGGGCTCGAACGCGCCGTCGACCAGCACCAGCCCGTGGGACCGGGCTCGGTCGGCCATCCACCCCAGGGTGAGGTCGGACAGGCCGGTGTCGGCGTAGCCGCCGCCGACGTCGCTGTGCGAGCCGGTGAACCAGACCTGCTCCACCACCTGGTCACTCGCTGACGCGGTGGCGGGGTCCCAGATCGCGGGCGTGAAGGCCTCCCGGTGCTCGTCGATCGCCAGCGCCTGGTAGGCCGCCTCCACCATGCTGCTCAGCTTCGTGTCGTGGAATCCCCACAGTCGGTTCAGCTGCTCGACGCCCGGGATCCCGGTCACGGGGATTCCCAGGGCGCCGACGGTGTCCCACACCCCGACGAAGGTCACCGGTTCCAGCGGGTGGGAGAACGCCCGGCGGAACAGCGTCGACTCCAGATCCCGCGGCCCGACGGTGCGCTCGCGGTACAGCGCGTAGGCGGCTTCGATCTGGTCGGCGTGCTCCGGCTTGAGAATCCCGGCGTTGCGGATGAGGCCCACCGTGCTGCGGGCCATGTAGGCGCCGCGGCTGAACCCGAAGAAGAACAACTCGTCTCCCGGCTCGTAGTTCTCCACCACGAACCGGTAGACCGCCTTGACGCCCCGTGACAGGCCCCAGCCGAACGCACCGCCGCGGATGCGCTCGTCCCAGTTCGTGCCCACCCCGCGCTGGTAGTACACGAGCTGCTCGGTGCCGAGGTGCGAGCCGCCGGCCACAGCCAACGCCATCTTCACCACGTTCGATGGGCAGGGCGAACCGTCACATTCCTGGTCCGGCCGGTTCCACGTCCCGTCGCAGCACAACACCAGTCGCTTGCCCATCGAGCCGACCTCCTCCGCACCACCGGACTACCTGGACCAGTCACGAGCCTGCTCGCGTCAAGGCCGGGGCACAAGGGCGGGGGTCCTGACGCGCTGGGCGGGTGGGGGTGGGGACGTCACACTCTGGACGCCAGCACGACGGCCACGGCTACGACCGACGGGAAACCCGGCCTAGGAGACCAAGGCAGTGACGGGTCGCAGCTCGGGCACCGACGCCGCCACGACGCCAGCACGGTCTCGCAGCTGCTCTCGAGCCCGAGACGCATCGAGCTCGATCACCTCGAACGTGGGCGCAGCGACGCCCCCGTGCGGCAGCGGCTGGCTCACCAGGTAGCGCGCGAGCGGTCCCATCACCCGAGTCATCACCCGGTAGAGCTCCCCCACGGTCGACGCTTTCGGCTCGACCGGGGTGAACAGGTGGGCGAGGAGCTGGTACAGGTAGCGGTAGGCGGAGTTGAACAGGTGTGAGACGGCTTGAAGCTCAGGCGGGTAGTCGGCTGTGCGCGGGTTGGCCGGCACGGGGAGGACGGTGCCCAGGGGGCTCACTCCGTCGGCGATCTGCAGCAGCTTGTAGTAGTGCGTGAGCTCCTGGTGAGACGGGTCGGCCCAGCGCTCGTCGCTCAGCCCTTCGCCCTGGTGGACGATGATCTCGATGGCCTCGAGCGCGCTGTCGGGGTCGAGAACCAGCACGAGGCCCCCGCTGTCTTCTGCGTCGTCCTCGACCGGGGCGTAGAACGAAGGGTCGCTCAGCTGCGCCGCCGCCTGAGGGTTTGCGAACAGGTCACCACCCGCGGAGAGCTCCACGATGGCGTTCTCGAGCGCGTGGTAGAACTGCCCGAGCGTCTCGTAGGTGTCCGGCTCGGGCGGTGCCTCGTGCTGCTCGGGCTGCTCGGGCTGCTCGATGCGCATGAAGACGTTGCGAATCGCCGCCTCGGAGCACGGGGCCAGGCCGACCTCCAGGGGCGGCCGATGGTGCGGGAGCAGACTCGGGTACGCCGGCATGTAGGCCGTCGTGTCGAACCGGGGGCGTCCACCCGTCGCCAGCAGCAGGTTCGAGGCGAGAACGGCGTGCAGCATCTCCTCGGCAACGATGCTGCGCAGAAGCAGAGCAGCCTCTGATCGCTGGTCCTCGATCGAGTACATCGCGTAGAGGTAGGGCGGCACCGTTGACAGCTCCACCTGAATGGCCAGCTCGAGATGCTCGTGCAGGTCTTTCACCGTTCGAATCGGCATGCCCGTGCCTCCTGCGCCGACCATAGCCCTGGCCGGGGCGAGCGGCCGGGTACCGGTCGCTGCTCGCACGTGATCGCCCACCTCCTGCACGCGAGCACTACGACACGAACACCACCTTCCCGGACGTCGGTGGCATCCCAGGCAACAACCTCACCAACTTGCGCGGCGGGGTCTCGGTCGACGTGACGCCGCAGATCAAGGGCAAGGCTTTCCGGTTCGTCAACTCCCACCTCGACCCATGCTTCCCCCTGGTGCGGGACCCACACCGACCGCACCAACGGCAAGTTGCGTGACGCCTGGGCAGCCGGCAACCCCGGCGACCCCGGCTACACCTTCGACAAGACCCAGACCTGGCCAACCTCGTATCGAAGGACACAAGCGCATCGACTACGTCTTCACCCGCACCGCGGCGGTCAAGGCACTACAGGCAGAACTACTCGGGACGCCCCCCACTAGGCGCCCAGACGCGCCGGCGCCACGGTGCCTCGGGCAGGGTCATTGCGATCACGCGGGTGCGGCGACCGCCTCGGCCTCGAGCAGCCAGGTGCGCGTCGGCCCTTTGCCCTTGACGTCGACGACACCCCGCTCAGTGCAGGTGAACTCGCCGTCGAGCAGGGCGCGGGTGGTCTCGGTGATCTGGATCTGGCCGGGGATGCCGTGCGACTCCATGCGCGAGGCCGTGTTGACCGTGTCGCCCCACAGGTCGTACAGGAACCGACGCCTGCCGATCACACCCGCCACCACCGGCCCAGAGTTGATCCCGATCCGTAGCTCCACCGGCACGTCCGCGGTCAGGTTGTGCTCGGCCAGCTCGTCACGGGCGGCCAGGGCGAAACGGGCAAGCACCTGCGCGTGATCCTCCCGCGGGGTCGGGATGCCGGAGGCGACCATGTACGCATCGCCGATCGTCTTGATCTTCTCCAGGCCGAACGCGTCGACCAGCCCGTCCAGGCGGGTGAAGACCCCGTTCAGCATCGCCACGACCTCGTCCGGGGAGCGCTGGGACGACAGGACGGTGAACCCCACGATGTCCGCGAACAACACCGACGCCCCGTCCACACCATCCGCGATGACCTCCTCGCGGGCCTTCAGGCGCTCAGCGATCGGCACCGGCAGCACGTTGGTCAGCAGGCGCTCGCTGCGCGCATGCTCCGCCGCCAGCGCCTTCTCGGCGCGGCCGGCCACGCCCATCGTGTACGACACCGCGAACGCAACACATGCGAAGACGGCCGAGATGTTGAGGGCATTGAGAACGGCCAGCGGAGCGCTCGGAATCTCGAATCGAGGAGCGGTTCCCTGGGTGTAGTAGTAGCCGGAAACGAACAGCGCGATGGTCGCGGCAAGGACAGTGAACTGAAAGGCCCGCCGGTACGGGAACGCAAACACGAACACCATGTACAGCAGCAAGTAGTACTGGCCTCCGAAGCCCCAGCCGATCAAGAGAACGGCAAGGAGCGCGTGAACGAAGACTTCAGCACCGGCGAGGGACAGTGCGCGCTGGACCTGACCTCGACGCGCCATCAGCATGACGAGCGCGAACACGGCTGTGCTCAACACGTTGTAGGCCGACAGGGGCCACACACCCCACCAGGCGAACAGCGGCACGTAGAGGGCATGAATGACCAGCCCAACCGGAGCTAGTTGGCCAATTGCATGTGCCCGGCGAGCGTCGAAGTCAGCATCGGCCGGCGTCGGCAGCCACCCAGTCACGGCGGAAAGCCATCTCGGCTGCGCCGCCGTCGCGTTCGTCGATACCGGCGTCATCGCCACCCCCAGCCAGAGTCCGTGCCCTTGACGAGGCACAGCCTGGCACTCGCGAGGCAGCTCGGCGGTGTCTTCGCGGAGCAGACGGACGAGCGAGCCGCGACGCTCGGCGAGCGCCGCTACGGCACGTCGGGGCCGCCGCTCCTGCCACCCACAGCGTTGTCGTCGAGACCGACGGCAGCGTGCTGGTCGCAGGCATCCCGGCCGAGCCAGCGAGACTGGGTAGGTGCCGTCGGCCCAGTTGACGTTGCTCTCCACCCGTGGTGTGGTCGACGACGTGGTCATCTGCCCGACGTAGAGCTCGCCACCAGAGTTGGTGCCCTTCCAGCGGGCCTGTCCGGCCTTGTCGTAGTTCGGCGCGCCTTCGGTGACCGTCGGGCCGGTGACGGGGGCGTCGATGATCTGGCAGGTCTCGTCGAAGACCTTGGACTCGTCCGTGCCGGGCACGAAGTCGCCGATCGTGGCGTCGCCGTGGTCCAGGTGAGTCTGGTACGCGGCCTCAGCGACGCTGATCAGCCGGTAGTCGTCCTTGCCGTCGGCGTGGCAGACGTCAATCTTGGCCTGACCTCCGCCCCTGGCAGCGGCGCTGATCGCGGTGAGCACCCGCGCGGCCGCGCCGGCAGGCCGCTGAGCTCGGCGATCTCGTACGGCTCGACATCAGCCATGAACGCCGCGTGTACGGCCTGCTCGACGTCGCCGCCGGTCTCGACTGCGAACGCCAGCTCAGCGATGGCCCGTGCGCGCATGTCGTCGTTGTCATCCAAGCGCGCCACATTGCCCGGCGGCAGCGTGTCGCGGCAGAGGGAGCACGACTAGCGTCGCCGACTCGCTGTGGCTGTCCCCCGACACGCCCGGCCCGGATCGCAGGCGGCTGCCGGACCTGCCCGATGATGGGGAGATGGACATCACCACCCTGCACAAGAACGCCGACCGGGTCGCCAGCATCTTCAACGCCCTGTCGATCTTCGTTCTCGTCATCGGCCTGATCGCCGCCACGATCGTGCTCATCGGCGGCGTGATCGCCGCGCTGAACAGCGACTCCCCCGCCGTGGGCATCCTTGGAGCCCTCGTCGGAGCCCTCGTCGCCGGCGTCTACACCGCGATCACCTGGGCCGGAGTCCAACTCGCCGCTGTCATCGCCGGCTACGTCAAGGTCCGCACCACCCCAGGACAACCGCTCTAGCCGACGGCGACAACAGAGGTACGACTACGTCGCCGACCAGGCCTTCGTGCTCGACGACGCCGCCCTGGCCCGCGTCGCCCTGCTCGCCGGCTTCCCTCCCACGGACTCTTCGCGGACTGCTGGGACCTCTGACACCTGAACGTACAGGTCAGAGGCTTGGTGCGGGCGAGTCGGTCTGTAAGCCGGGTTCTGTCACCGGCGCTCACGCGCCGGCCGGCGACCATCCATCTCGGGTCGACGTCGCCGTCGACCTCCAGCGGCCTACCCGGGAGCTCGGGCGGGCCGCCCTCGAACGCTCCCTGCGTGGCCTTGCTCCGGGTGGGGTTTGCCGAGCCACGCCGGTCACCCGGCGTGCTGGTGGTCTCTTGCACCACCCTTTCACCCTTACCGCCGCTGGCCGAGACCAGCGGAGGCGGTCTGCTCTCTGTGGCACTGTCCCGCGGGTCACCCCGGGTTGCGGTTAGCAACCACCCTGCCCTGCGGAGCCCGGACTTTCCTCGGCAGGTCACCTCTCGGTGCCTGACGCGGCCGCCCGACCGACTCGCCCGCAACGCCAGGGTACGCCGCATCGGACGTCCCGTGCCGGTGCCGGCCGCTCAGCCCAGCCCGAGCGCCCGGACGCTGGGCCGGCCGTCGGACCAGTAGGCGATCTCGGCGAGCGTGGCCGGCTGGACGTCGACGTTGTGGACGGCGCGGGCGGGGCCGCCCATGGCGTGGGCGACGAACGTCTTCACGACCATGGCGTGCGACACCACCAGCACCGTCTCGCCCTCGTAGCGGCTGAGCAGACGCTCGCGCACACGCTCGATGCGTGCGGCGAGCGAGAGCAGCGACTCGCCGCCTGGTGGTGCCAGCGCAGGGTCGCCGAACCAGGCGTCGAACGTGTCCGGGTCTTGGCGGCGGGCCTCGGCGAAGGTCAGGCCGTCCCACTCACCGAACCCAACCTCGGCGAGGTCGTCGTCGCACTCCACGCCGCGTCCCAGCCGGTCGGCGACGGCTTGCGCCGTCTGCCGGGCACGCAGCAGGGGGGAGCTGACGATGGCGGCAAGCGACGTGCTAGCCAGCCGGTCGACCAGCACCGACGCTGCCCTCTCCGCCTGGTGCATGCCGGTGCCGGTCAGCCCGACATCCTCGCCGCCGGCACCCGAGAACCGACGCTCCACCGTGAGTGGGGTCTCGCCGTGCCTCAGCAGGAACACCGTGGTCGGGTCACCAAGAGACGTGGGTCGCATGAGGGGACGGCGCGGCGCGGGCGCCACGGCCGGGGACTCCCCGTCCAGCACCTGGTTGAGAAGCCGGTCGGCGTGAGCGTTCTGCGCCCTGGGGACCCAGGTCCACGACACCAGCGACATGTCGTGGGTGTCGCGCGCCTGCAGAGCGAGGTCGCGCATGTCGGCGCTCTTGATCTTCCAGCGACCGCTCATCTGCTCGACGACGAGCTTGCTGTCCAGCCGCATCTCGATGCGAGCCTGTGGGTCGAGCCGGTGGGCCTCTTGGAGGCCCGCGATCACGCCGCGGTACTCGGCCACGTTGTTGGTGGCGACCCCGATGGCCTCGGCGCGTTCGACGAGGACAGCGCCGGACTCGGCGTCCTTCACCACACTGCCGAAGGCCGCCGGCCCGGGGTTGCCACGCGAGCCGCCATCCGCCTCGACGACCAGAGAGCGCGGCATCAGTCGTCGACCCGCACCAGCAGACGTCCACACTCCTCGCACCGCACCAGCGCGTCCGCTGGGGCAGCGTTCGCCCGGGCCAGGTCGGCAGGTGTCAGTGACAGCCGGCATCCCTCGCAGCGGCCGTGGCGCAGCGCGCCGACGCCCACACCGCCGTGCTGTGCGCGCGACCGCTCGTAGCGGGTCACGAGGTCGGCGTCGAGCTCGGCGACGATGTCCGCGCGATCGGACGCGAGGGCAGACAGCTCCTCGTCGATGGCTGCCCACGCCTCGTCCTGCTCGCTCTGCGTCTGCTCCCGCGACGTCTCGACGGCGCTGGCCTGCTCCTGCAGCCGCGCCACCTCGGACTGCGCGGTGTCGAGCTGCTCCATCGCCTCGAGCTCGGTGGTCTCGATCTGGTCCAGCTTGGCCGCGAGCGTGGCGATCTCATGCTGGAGACTCTCGAGCTCGCGGGGGGACGACACACTCCCCGCGTCGAGTCGCTGCTGGTCTCGCTTCTGCCGTCCGGTGACGTCCTCGGCCTCCCGTTCAGCCACGCGAAGACCTGCGGCGGCCTCGTCGACCGCGGTCTCCGCCGCCGTCATCCGGGTCGTGAGATCGTCGGCCTGCACGGCGAGCTCGGCAAGCCGTGCCACCGTCGGGTGCTCGGCACGCTGTCGCGCCAGCAGGTCGGCTCGCGAGTCGAGCACCTGCAGGTCCAGAAGACGCCGCTGCTGCTCGGCGGGAAATCCACTCATGCGTGGGCTGCCTCCGTATCGGCTGGCTCGGACTCGGCGAGGATCGTCCAAGGGTCGGTGCACAGGTCGCTGATCCGCAGAGTCAGCGACTCCCCGTCCACCACCGTCCCCTGCGCATCAAGGTCGTCCACGAGCAGCTGCGCTGCCAGCGCCAGCCACGGCCACTCCGACGCCCAGTGCGAGACGTTGACCAGCGCGGGACCACCGGCCTCCACCGCCTCACCGGCGGGGTGGTGTCGCAGGTCGGCGGTGACGTAGACGTCCACGTCGGCACCCGCCGCCGCCCCGAGCAGGGAGTCCCCGGCGCCGGCGCATACAGCGACCCTGGTCACAGGTGTGGCCGGATCACCGGCCACCTGCACACCAGCGACGGTGGACGGCAACGCCGCAGCCACCCGAGCCGCGAAGTCGTCGAGAGGCTCGGCACGAGGAAGCGCCCCCACCCGCCCTAGACCACGACGCGCGTCGAACGGTGCGAGCTCGACCACGTCGAAGGCGGGCTCCTCGTAGGGGTGTGCACTGCGCAAGGCGGCGACGACATCGGCCCGGCGGGCGCGCGGGAGCACCATCTCCAGCCGGGTCTCTGGGACCCGCTCGACGTCACCCACCGATCCGATCGTCGGCGACGCTCCGGCCAGCGGACGGAACGTGCCGGTCCCCTCGAGCAGGTAGCCACACCGCTCGTAGTTGCCGATCCGCCCGGCGCCGGCGTCGGCCAGGGCGTCCAGCACGCGCTCGGTGTCGCCGTGTGGCACGAACGTGATGATCTTGTCCAGGCCCTCGGTCTGCGGGACGAGGGGCTCGAGGTCACGCAGGCCCAGCGCGTCGGCCAACGCGTCGGAGACCCCCGGCCGGGCGTTGTCGGCATTGGTGTGGGCAGCGAACAGCGCGACGTCGTTGCGAATCAGCCGGTGCACCGCGCGGCCCTTGGCGGTGGTGGCCGCCACGGAGTGCACCCCGCGCAGCAGCAGCGGATGGTGCGTGAGCAGCACGTCGGCACCCCAGTCGATGGCCTCGTCGACCACCGCCGGAGCCGGGTCGACGGCGAGCAGGATGCGATGGACGAGAGCCTGCGGGTCGCCACAGACGAGGCCGACGGCGTCCCACTCCTCCGCCCAGGCGGGCGGGTAGCGCCGCTGCATGGCGGCGACCACGTCACCGACGGTCAGCATGCGTGCGAGCCTAGCCAGCGGCTCCGGCCCGGTCTCCTGCGCGGTCGGGCGTGCGGTCGACCAGTGGGGGACGGTGCGCGTCGACGAGCGGGAGGACGGCGCAGGGTCCCGTCCGGCTACCCTGGTGCGCCGCCGAACGTCGTCGGGCGCATAGCTCAGCGGGAGAGCACCTGCCTTACAAGCAGGGGGTCGCAGGTTCGAACCCTGCTGCGCCCACCCGACCGACTCCCCCGCATCTGGACGCGATCACTGCTGCTGGACGCGGATCTGGACGTGATCGCTGTCGCTGGACGCGGATCAGGGCGCGATCACTGTCGCTGGACCCGGATCAGGGCGCGGTCACTGTCGTCCTCGCTCCGATCTGAGCGCCCGAGGTGTTGCTCCCACGACACCAGGAGCGCAGTGATCAACGCTGGGACCCCACCGCGACGGGCCCGGCGCTGCCCTGCTTGCTCTCGCTGGTCAGGTTGGCGAGACTGGGGCCATGAGCGACTCGGAGTCCCGTCGACCGACGTTCCGACGGCGCCCTCTCCGCGTCGAGCGCAAGGAGGACAGCCGCGGAGCGGACCTGTTCGTCGTGTACGACGCCGGGGGCATAGCCGAGTCGGCGCCCGACCTTCGGGGGCTGTCGCCGTCGGCACGCATGGCGTGGGCCGAGCAGCAGGGGCTGGCCCCTGACCTGGTGGAGAAGGCCGGCGAGGCCGACGGGCTGCTGTTCCGCGGCAACCACGACTGATGTGCCTGAGCACCGGCCCAACGTGAGCCCCACCCATCCCGACGTCCGCCGCACCCGCCCGCTCAGCGTCACCCTCGCCGTCGCTCTCGTCGCGCTGCTCGTGGTGGCGGACGCATTCCTCGGCGTCGTCCTGCTGCTCGGAGCGTCAGGCGACGACGCGGCCCTCGGCGCCGAGCTGCCTTTCTCAGCCACCACCATCGGGGTGGCAGCGATCGTGCTGGCCGCCGGACTTGTGGCCGTGGCCATCGGGCTCCTCCGGGGCAGCAACCCCGCTCGGCTGCTGCTGAGCCTGCTGCTTCTCGTTCGACTCGGCTTCGAGCTCTACGCCCGCCCCGAGGTGGCGAGTCCGTCGACGGTGCGCCTCGTCGTTCTCGTCGCCAGCACCATCGCCGGGCTGGCCCTGATCTGGAACCCCTCGGCGTCGGCGTACTTCGCTCGGCCGGGTGAGCAGGCCATCGCCGAAGCCATCTCGGGTGTCACCGAGTCGTCGCGCCGATCCCGAGCCGTGCGACTCGTTGCTGACTACCTCGTCCGGCTGGTGGTACTCGGGATCACCATCGCGCTCACCCCCGGCATCACCGTCACCGACTGGTGGGCGCTGCCCCTCACCACGATCGTGGTGGCACTCGCCGGCGAGCTCGTGCGCCCCGTGCTCGTCCGGCTCGCCGGGCTGTTCGGCTGGCTCGGCTCGCTCGCTCTGGCGCTGTTCGCGAACGCCGTCATCATCGGGCTCGGACTGCTGCTCACCCCGGGCATCGAGGTCGACACGGTGCGCGGCACCGTCCTCGCCTCGTGGGTCTACGCACTGGCCATGACGATCGTGTCGTGGGCCTTCTCCATCAACACCCAGGACTACCTGCTCGTCCACGCGGCCCGGATGAGCCTGTCACGACGGCCGACGGAGGAGTTCGACGAGCCCGGGGTGCTGTTCGTGCAGCTCGACGGCGTGCCCGGTCCCGTTGTCGAGCAGGAGGTCAGGGCGGGCAACCTGCCGACGATCTCCCGCTGGATCCGCTCCGGTCAGCACACCTGGACCGAGTGGGTGGCACGGGTCCCGTCCACCACGCCCGTCAGCCAGGCCGGGCTGCTGCACGGCTCCAACACCGACATCCCCGCGTTCCGGTGGTACGAGAAGGAACGCGGACGTCTCGTCGTCGCCAACCATCCGCCCGACGCCGCTCTCATCGAGTCACGCATCAGCGACGGACGCGGCCTGCTGGCCGACGACGGGGTGAGCATCAGCAACCTGTTCTCCGGCGACGCCCCCACCTCGCTGCTGACGATGAGCGGCCTGCGCAACCGGTCAAGCGGGCTAGGGCCGTCCACCTCGTACGCGGCGTTCTTCACCCACCCGGCGGGCTTCTTCCGCGCGCTGATCCTCACCATCGGCGAGATGGCCAAGGAGGTGTGGCAGGGACGGCGCCAGCAGCGCCTCGGCATCGAGCCTCGCATCGACCGGCACGGCGCCTACATCGTCCTGCGTGGGGTCACCAACGTCTTTCTTCGCGACCTCAACGTCGCCCTCATCGTGGAGGCCATGATGACGGGGGCGAAGTCGATCTACGTCGACTTCGTGGACTACGACGAGATCGCCCACCATGCTGGCGTCACGCGCAAGGAGTCGATGGACTCCCTGCGCGGCCTCGACTCCGTGCTGGCAGGGCTGGAGAAGATCGCCGCGTCCGGAGCGCCCCCACGGCGCTACCACATCGTGCTGGTCAGTGACCACGGCCAGAGCCAGGGCGCGACCTTCCTCCAGCGCACCGGCGCTCCCCTCGAGCAGGTCGTGCGCGACCTGATGAACACCGACGAGGACGCTGCAGCGGTCACCGGAGAGGTCGAGGCCTACGGACCGGTCAACGTGCTTCTCACCCAGCTCACCGAGCAGCACTCGGTGACCGGACGGCTGACCCGGCGCGCCCTGGCCAAGCGCGAGCCCGACAGCGCCCTCGGCCCCACCCAGGCCGACCGGAGCGCCGCCGCAGCCGACGACGAGGAGGAGCGACCAGCCGTCGTGGTCGTGGGCTCGGGCAACCTCGGCGGTGTCTGGTTCCCCCGGCTACCCGGGCGACAGATGCTGCTCGACCTCGAAGCCAGCTACCCGGGGCTCGTGCAGGCACTTGCCGACAACCCCGCCGTGGGATTCGTCGTGGTGATGACCGTCGAAGGCCCGGTCGCGATCGGCCCTGACGGCACGCAGGTGCTGCGCACCGGCCAGATCACCGGTGAGGACCCGCTCGCCGGGTTCGGGCCGGACACCCGGGCGGACTTCCTGCGGGCTGCGGAGTTCCCCCACGCACCCGACATCTACCTCAACTCCTTCTACGACCCGGTACTGGACGAGGTCGCCGCATTCGAGGAGCTCGTCGGGTGCCACGGCGGCGTGGGTGGCTGGCAGACCCGGCCGATCCTCGTCTACCCGGCGACCTGGCAGCTGGACGACGACCTGCTCGACGAGCACGGCCGCCTCTACGGCGCTGACATGGTGCACGCCCAGATGGTGCGCTGGCTGGAACGGTTGGGACACCGCACCGACCTGCCGGGTCGCGACGTTCCCGCACCGGACGGCCCCGATACACCGGCGAGCACAGCGGTGGGCACAGCCGTGGGCACATCCGCCGGCACACCGGCGGGCACACCGGCCGGCTCGGTCACACCGGGCGGACCCGCGGGTCAGAGGGACGCGAGCACGCGCACGTAGTCGTCGATCTCCCGGGCGTCCGGGACAGCGTTGACGACCCGCCAGCGCACGACCAGGTCGGCGTCGACGATGAAGGTCCCCCGCAACGCAGCACCGATCGCCGGGTCGAACACGCCGAAGGCGGCCGACGCCTGCCCGTGCGGCCAGTGGTCGGACAGCAGCGGGAACTCGAAGCCCTGCTGGGCACGAAGCTCGCGGAGCGACGCCGGTGCGTCGCAGGAGATCGACACCGTGGCCGACGCCTCGTTGTGCAGGTCGGGCAGCCGGTCGCGCACGGCGCAGAGCTCAGCGGTGCAGACCGACGTGAACGCCCACGGGAAGAAGACGATGACGCCGATGCGCCCGGCGAAGTACTCGCTCAGCGTGACCGGACGGCGATCAGAGTCGCGGAGGGTGACATCCGGCGCGGTGTCCCCCACCTCGAGCGGACGTTCGCGGGGCGCGAGCGAGGCCTCACTTGCGGACACGAGCAGCCTTCGGTGCGACGAGCTTGATGGCGGTCCATCGGTCGGTCAGCGGCACGGTGGTCGTGGTCGTCAGCCCCGCAGTGGGCGCCGCGTCGGAGACGTCCGTCGCGTCGACGTACCCCTCACGGCCGACCTTGGGGGTCAGCAGCCAGACGGCACCGCCCTCGACGAGGTCGGTGAGAGAGTCGACGAGTCCGTCCACCAGGTCGCCGTCACCGTCGCGCCACCACAGCAGCACCGAGTCGGCGACCTCGTCGTGCTCGTCGCCGACGAGCTCGGTGCCTGTCGCTGCCTCGACCGCCAGCCGGATGTCGTCGTCGCAGTCCTCGTCCCACCCCAGCTCCTGAACGACCTGGCCGGCACGGAACCCCATGCGCTGCGCGAGGTCGAGGTGGGGGCCGGTAGTCCCGGCGGCCTCCGCCACGGTTGTTCTCCCTTGTCGTCACCGGCGCGGGTGCGCCGTCCTGCCGCTAGTCCACCGAGTGAACGCGAACGACGCAAGTGTGTCAGGCGGGTTGGATCACCCGACCGCGGTCTCCACAGTCGCGTCAGGACCCGGGAACACCAGGGTCTGGTGGCCGTCGGGGAACTCGACCAGGAACGGCGGGGCGCCGTCCTCGCCGTGCACCTCGATGATCGTGCCCACCTTGTCGACGTCACCGACTGTGCGGCCGTGCACGTGTAGACGATCCCCAACGTTGGCCTTCATCGACACTCCTCTCGCCTCGCGCGTGGGACAGCGCGCCCAGGCTGTCCTGACTCCATCGTCCGGGCTACGAACACCTCGTCGCTAGGGACTAATGGCCAGTGCGCATGACGCAGCCGCGCGGATCGGACAGGATGGACCCGTCCCAGACCGACGAGGAAGACGAGGACACTGCTCGTGGCCGACCCCCTGAACCCGTCCGTGCGCGGTGCGCTGAGCCAGCTCTACGACATCGACCCCGAGGAGACGCGGGAATGGTTCGAGTCGCTCGATGCCGCCATCGACGAGCGCGGACGCAACCGCACCCGCTACCTGATGCTGGCGCTGCTCGAGCGCGCCCGAGAGCGTGGCGTCGGGGTGCCGAGCCTGCTGTCGACCGACTACATCAACACCATCCCGCCGGAGGCGGAGCCGTACTTCCCTGGTGACGAGGCACTCGAGCGGCGCATTCGACGGCTCATCCGTTGGAACGCCGCCATCATGGTGCACCGAGCGCAGCGGCCAGGCATCGGCGTCGGCGGGCACATCTCCTCCTACGCGTCGTCGGCCAGCCTGTACGAGGTCGGCTACAACCACTTCTGGCGTGGACGCGACCACTCCGGTGGCGGTGACCAGATCTTCTTCCAGGGCCACGCCTCGCCCGGTGTGTACGCGCGATCGTTCCTGCTGGACCGCATCAGCGAGGAGCGGATGGACGGCTTCCGCCAGGAGTTCTCCCACGCCGCCCACGGCGGTGGGCTTCCGTCGTACCCCCACCCGCGGCTCATGCCCGACTTCTGGGAGTTCCCGACCGTGTCGATGGGCCTGGGGCCCATGAACGCGGTCTACCAGGCGCGGTTCAACCGCTACCTGCAGCACCGGGGGCTCAAGGACACCAGCGCGCAGCGCGTCTGGGCCTTTCTCGGCGACGGCGAGATGGACGAGCCGGAGGTCATCGGCTCGATCGGCCTCGCCGCCCGCGAGGAGCTGGACAACCTCACGTTCGTCATCAACTGCAACCTCCAGCGGCTCGACGGGCCGGTGCGCGGCAACGGCAAGATCATCCAGGAGCTCGAGGCGACGTTCCGGGGCGCGGGGTGGAACGTCATCAAGGTCGTCTGGGGCCGCGGGTGGGACCGGCTGCTGGCCGCCGACACCGACGGCGCCCTCGTCCACCTCATGAACACCACCGTCGACGGCGACTACCAGACCTACAAGGCCGAGTCGGGTGCCTACATCCGCGAGCACTTCTTCGGCCGCGACCCGCGCACCGCCAAGCTCGTCGAGGACTGGAGCGACGACGACGTCTGGACGCTGCAGCGCGGCGGTCACGACTACCGCAAGATGTACGCGGCCTACAAGGCGGCCACCGAGCACCGCGGCCAGCCCACGGTGATCCTGGCCAAGACCATCAAGGGATACCGGCTCGGCCCGCACTTCGAGGGTCGCAACGCCACCCACCAGATGAAGAAGCTCACCCTGGACGACCTCAAGAACTTCCGGGACCGGCTCGAGCTGCCCATCCCGGACAAGGCGCTGGAGGACGACCCGTACCTGCCGCCCTACTACAACCCGGGTCCGGACTCCGACGAGATCACCTACATCAAGGAGACCCGTGCCCGCCTCGGTGGGTTCGTGCCACGCCGGCAGAAGGACGCCCAGCCGCTGGTGCTGCCCGGCGACAAGGTGTACGACGTCGTCAAGCGCGGGTCGGGCAAGCAGCAGGTCGCCACCACGATGGCGTTCGTCCGGCTGCTCAAGGACCTGCTCAAGGACAAGGAGATCGGCCCCCGCATCGTGCCGATCATCCCGGACGAAGCCCGCACGTTCGGCATGGACTCGCTGTTCCCGACGCTGAAGATCTACAACCCGCGCGGCATGAACTACACGGCGGTCGACCGTGACCTGTTCCTGTCGTACAAGGAGTCCGAGGTCGGCCAGATCATCCACGAGGGCATCAACGAGGCCGGGTCGGTGGCCACCTTCACCGCCGCCGGCACGGCCTACTCGACGCACGACACCCCGATG
>Ga0272442_10002874_pt1 | contig 24540 bp, 23 predicted proteins | sample SSMForm2O_FD_200262 | JGI IMG/M metagenome (GOLD analysis project Ga0272442, IMG submission 200262) | Marine sediment archaeal communities from Little Sippewissett salt marsh, Falmouth, MA, United States - SSM-Form-2O | ecosystem: Environmental > Aquatic > Marine > Wetlands > Sediment ...
CACTAGAAAAGAAAGGCTACGTAAACAGCCAATGGAACATGAACAACGAAAGACCAAGAAAAGTCTACAAACTAACAAACGAAGGACAAACAATGCTGAACTTCACCGAAAACTCACTGAACCTGCTGTGCCAGAAAATCGGAACAAACAATGCATCACAGATGAAAGTTGAAGCGTGCACAGCAATGCCGAATCTTACTAAGAAAACGCGGTTCATGTCGACGCTGGCAAAATAATCCCTATTTCCACAATTTTGTTATCTTGCACTGCACATAAATAAAAAAGCTAGTTTCCCTATACTAAAAAATAAAATTTGGTTAATCTTCCCATCTGTATTTTTTCTTTTTGTTTCTTAACTTTTCTAAACCACAACTGTAACAGATTCCATTATGACAACAGATTACCTCACCACAATCAGGGCAGCGCCACTTTTCCTTTTGATTCTCCAAAAACTTGTCTAACCCGTGCTCCTTAATGAAAGAAAGGTTTTCAACAATATTTACTTTGTAATTCTCTTCATAACTTTTAGCAATCCTTTTTATGAGTTCACAGGGAAACTCTGTGCATTCATAACAAAAGTCCACCGAGTTGTTCAGTAGTTTTTCACATTTCTTCTTAACAAACGAGCACTGTTTGTTTCGGGGTCGGCAACCTTTACAGTAAGGCAGTTTCACGCCTTTAGCTCTAACATCATTTTTCAAAGCAAGGTAGTTACTGCAAATAGCACAGTTCATGCCACAGGGGGCTATCAGTTCATCGTTCATATTGCAAGACCTCAACAAAGGATACCAAAAATGCAGATATAGATTTTTTGTGAATTTGACTCTCATTTAGGATTAGATAGTTTTCGTCAAACTCTCAGAGACTGGTTGGTAGCCAACACGTCTTTCATTGTATTTTTGAATGTTTTTGTTATGTCTTCCATGTAGATAGCTCTGCTTTTGATGCCTTTTTGAACTGCTCCAGCGGCTATGAAACAGGCGCCTATAGTTTCGCTTATCGGGGTAGGTTCTGGAAAAACTATTAAAGATAAACCGATTTTTATGAGCCGAGACTTGTTGCCTTCACGCCACAGTTTCTTTGTATCCGCAGCAGCTTTTGCAGTACTTTTCACTGCACCAATCACGTCAACGTAACTTTCACTCAGCTCTTTCAAAGCTTCAGCAGCGGCTTTAACTTGCTCTGGCTTCATTGAACATAACCTTACTCTGGATATAGTGATTTGATAACACAAAAGCTTTCAGACACGAAAGCATGGAGCCTCAATGTTTTTTCGCTCTTGAAAGAAGGATGTTTTTTATTAAACCACTTGAAAAGTAGAGCCTTCGCTGTGTACACTTTTGCAGTAAATTGTCAATTTCGCGGCTGGTTCGAGACTTGAAGCTCACCCGTTAGTGGTGTCGTATTGGATTATTGAGAACATTTCGTATTTGTCGCCGATGGCTTTCCTTCCGTCAAGATAAGCCAGTTCTATAAGAAATCCTATACCAACCACTTCTCCACCCAGCTTCTCAACCAAATCAATGTTTGCCTTTATGGTTCCGCCTGTCGCCAGCAAATCATCAATTAACAAAACCTTTTGACCTTTCTCAATAGCGTCTTCGTGAACCTCTATCGTGTCGCATTCGTATTCCTTCTTGTAGGTGAGGTCCACGCACTTGAACGGCAGTTTCCCCTTTTTCCTAACGGGAACAAACCCGACCCCAAGCTCATACGCCAACGCGGCCCCGACGATGAAACCTCTAGCCTCATTCGACACAATAACGTCTATGTCCTCACCCCTGTAATGGTCAGCCAGTAATCTGATGCATTCTTTGAAGCATTCTTTGTCTTTCAGAAGTGGAGTTATATCCCAGAAAACAACACCCTTGAACTCGGGTATTCTTCTCACTTTTGACTTGAGGTCTAACTTGCATTTTTCAGCTTTTTTCATTTTCAATTTCTCCTTCACAGGAACGCGCCCTTCAAGGCGGTTTTGCATTCGCAAGCGCATTCTTTCGGCAAACGTGCAACAGCTTCCAAGATTACGCATTTGACTTTTTCAACGCTACCCTTCATCGTAGCTACAACCTCGTCCGCGCTGACCACATGCTCCTTCCACACATCATAATCGGTAACGGTTGATATTGAAGCGTAGCACAATTCAGCTTCGCGTGCTAGAACACATTCGGGAACAAGCGTCATGCCGATTACGTCTGCGTCCCAGCTTCTGAAAAGTTTCGACTCGGCTTTAGTTGAGAAGCGTGGTCCTTCAATGCAAACGTAAGTTCCAGTATCGTGCGCGCGGATACCCATGTCTTTGGCTATGGCGATGAGTGTCTTCCGTATTTCAGGGCACATCGGCTCAGCCACCGATATGTGGCACACTTCATTGCCCGTGTAAAACGACTGCTCCCGCTTAGTGGTTCGGTCAATAAACTGGTCAACAAACACGACATCGCCTGGCTTGTAATCTTCCTTTAACGAGCCAACGGCTGAAGGCGCGAGAATCTTGGTAACGCCGAGCTTCTTCAAAGCGAAAATGTTAGCGCGTGAATTCACGTCTGTCGGTCTTATCGTGTGTTTCTTTCCATGCCGCGGCAAAAACGCCACATGCCTACCCGCCAACTCGCCTACGGTGATGGCGTCAGAAGGCGTGCCATATGGCGTCTCCACGGTTACTTCTTCAACGTTCTTGAGCAGTTGCGGGTCGTAGAGACCAGTTCCGCCGATTATGCCGATTTCAGCTTGCATGGGGATTTACTTTAAGCATTTTACTTATAAAAATAGCGACAGAAACCCTAGCAAAAAGGTTTTTTCATTCCTTGCGTATCACTTCAAACTTCTTGGGGTCACCCTTAACAAACCCGATAATTTGAACGATGAAATTTAATGTCACAGTAATATAACTTGCTAGAATACCTGCGATAGCGTGTTTCCAACCCATATTCTTTCCGATAGTGTACCCTCTAATCCCAAACCATAAAAGCAATGTAGTCCACGTGAACGGCAAGATTACCTCAGGAATATGGACAAGCCCCAAATATCGTAGTGGCAAACCAACAGTGGATAACGCGTACAGCCACAACCCAGAATACCCAATCACGCCCAATCTCAACCTGTTCCGGAGAGGAAGCAACTTATACCTCATAATTCTAAGCTGACCCCACAGCCACCTTCTCCTCTGGATTATCGCATCCTTAAAAGTCAGCGGAGGTAGTATGAAAACCCGTTTTTCCGAGTTAAAAACACGGAAGCCTTTCACTGAGGCTTTGTGGAAATAAAACAGGTCTTCACTGCTTATCAACTTAATTTTGACTCCTGGCGAAAATTCGCTTAGGTCATAAGAAATGCTTTGGTCGACGCTGCTAACCATTGCAATTCCTTCGCCATGTGCCCATATGGGCTCTTCAATGTTGGTGAAAAAGTTGCAGAACATTCCGCAGGCAACACATCTTTCGTAATCAAGAAGCGTATTCAACACACCTTTTGCTCTGGGCGAGATTGTGCCTATCATGATGTCAGTATCTACCGTTAAGCCTTCCATCATGAACTCTTCACTCGGCAGAGAATCATCGTCTCCCTGAAATAACATGTAGTTAAGCGTCAACGAGCCATCAGCCACCATCTTCTGCCTAAGCCTGCGAGCGTACTCCAAAGCTCTTGACTTATACAAATCCTCACATTCAAAAGAAGCTGGAACAACCACAACTTTATCGGCGGCGTATTCATCCTTGTGAGTATCCCACTCTTCAATAACCACCCACGTTTCCACTTTCACAGGGAGACTGTAGCCTTTAACCGTCTCTAAAATTCTATTCACCATCCGAACGTTGCCGATGGTGGGTATCTGATAGATTATTTTTTCAACTTTTTCTTTGACGTTTATGCTTCTTACCCTTTTCCGTCTCTTCCAGTTGTATACTTTCCCAAGCAATAATACTGAGACGTAAAAAAATGGCGAAAGCCATATCGCTGAAATCAAGTAATCTAACACATTCATTTTTGCAGTCTCAGATTATATTTTTTAAAAGCCTCAAACAGCAACGGGTTCAAGCCTTGACCGTGAAACGCATTTATCAATTGATCTATGTTCGAAGGCACGTCTTCGTTCGCGTACTTCTCCCTTAGAAACTCTGGATTATTTGCTTGAGCCTTGCCCACAGCACCATAGCCTACAACGTTTATTCTCATTTTGCCCTCTCTCACCCACCCTCTTTGGAAACGGGATTTCATAACGGTATCATGCTAGTCACACAGACCCCGCTTTTTTGGTCCCTGTTCGCGACGGTAGCTTTAGTTTAATAACAACTATTATTAAAAACTATTTTCAAGAACACCATCAAATGGGTGCTATAGGCAAACTATATAGGTCAAAAACGAAAAACTGGCAAGAAAATCGAACTGACTGGCCGCTTGCGCTACTACCCATCGTACTGCTATAACTGAGCGTAGAATAATAGAACAGCACTTGTGCGGACGCTTAATAAAAGATCACCCGCCAAGTACTACTAGGAGAAATGGTTTTGTGCAAGGCGAACCCGAAAGACAAAGGAAACCGAACAGGCTAATGCATGAAAAGAGTCCTTATTTGCTACAGCACGCGTACAACCCTGTAGATTGGCATCCATGGAGTGACGAGGCTTTTGAGAAGGCTGAAGCGCAAAGCAAGCCGGTTTTTGTTTCTATAGGCTATTCGTCATGCCACTGGTGCCACATCATGGAAAAAGAAAGCTTTGACGACGACGAAGTGGCCAAACAAATGAACGAGGCGTTCATCTGCATAAAAGTTGACAGGGAAGAAAGACCCGACCTCGACAGCGCCTATATGACAGTGTGCCAACTGATGGGGCGGAGTTGCGGCTGGCCGCTTAACATCATAATGACACCGGACAAAAACCCGTTCTTCGCAGCCAGCTACATCCCCAAAAACAGCAGATTCGGTCTGGTAGGAATGGTGGATCTTATTCCGCAGATTGAAGAAATCTGGAAAACACGCAGGTCCGACTTGGAAAATCTAGGCGACGACATCAAGCGTAGGATAGAAATCTTCGAGAAAAGAACTCTGGGAAAAGAGTTGGGAAAAGACGTTCTGGATGACGCCTACGAGAAGTTTGTCCTAAGCTTCGACGAGGATAACGGCGGATTTGGGCGTGCTCCAAAGTTTCCAACACCGCATAACCTTCTTTTTCTGTTGAGATACTGGAGCCGAACCAAGGAGAAAAACGCGTTGGCAATGGCTGAGAAAACCTTGCGCGCGATGCGACTCGGCGGCATCTTTGATCAGATAGGCTTTGGCTTCCACCGCTACTCAACAGATTCGGAGTGGCTGGTTCCGCATTTTGAAAAGATGTTGTATGACCAAGCGTTGTTGACGCTGGCTTATACGGAAGCATTTCAAGCCACGGGCGCTGGCAAGTTCAAAGTAACCGCTAAGGAAGTTTTAGATTACGTGCTTAGAGATTTAGCTTCGACCGATGGCGGCTTCTACGCGGCTGAAGATGCGGACAGCGAAGGAGAGGAAGGCAAGTTCTACTTGTGGACTGAAGAGGAAGTCAGGCAAGCCTTGCCACGTGAAGATGCTGAGTTAGCTGTTACACTTTTCGGCGTCAAAGCTGGAGGAAACTACGCTGAGGCAGGTCGAAAGCGAAACAGCGAAAACATACTTCACTTAGCAAAACCTCTGGAGCAAGTTGCCTCAGAAGCGCAGTTAACCCTCGACGAGCTTATTCCTAGGCTGGGAAAAATCTGTAACCTGCTGTTTAAAGCCCGAGAAAAGCGTGTTCACCCAGCTAAAGACGACAAGATTTTAGTGGACTGGAACGGTTTGATGATTGCTGCTTTGGCAAAAGCCAGCAGCGTTTTCGGCGAACCGCGGTACCTGCAAGCCGCAGTCAAAGCCGCTGATTTCATATTGGAGAAAATGAGGGATAGCGGAAAGTTGTATCATCGCTACGCAAAAGGTGAAAGGGCGATAGAGGGGTTTCTTGACGATTATGCTTTTCTTGTGTGGGGGCTGGTAGAAATCTATGAAGCTGGTTTTGAGGATGCATACTTGCAAACGGCGGTGGAGTTAACCAAGACCATGATTTCGCGGTTTTGGGACGACGAGGATGGCGGCTTCTACTTCACGGCGAAAGGCGTGGAGAATGCAGTGCCCAGAAGAAAACAAGTGTATGATGGCGCGTTGCCTTCAGGTAATTCCGTGGCGCTTCTGAATATGTTGCGTTTGTCGCTTTTGATGGGAGACACAAAGTACAGAGAGCTTGCCAGTCAAACAATTAAGGTGTTTTCTGAAGATGTTAAGAGGGCACCTGCAGGGCACGCGTTTATGCTTCTTGGCGTCGACTTTGCTGTTGGACCAGCCTACAATGTTATCTTAGTCGGTGACCCGCAAAAAGACAACATGCAAAGTATGCTTAACGCTTTGAAAACGGGTTATCTGCCTAACAGTGTGGTTTCGCTGCGGCTACCAGGTAAGGCTGGTTTGGGCTACGAGAAAATCGAGGGTAAAGCCACGGCTTACGTGTGCCGTGATCAGACGTGTATGCCTCCGACGAATAACCCTGAGAAGATGCTGGAGATTCTTGGACTGGCTTAAAGACGGTACCTTTTTTGGGCTGATGAGGTTCTTGCAACGCTTACTTATTCAGGTGTTTTCCCTGTTTTTCTTTTGCTATCAGTTTTCCGTCGGAGAGAAATAGAATTCTGCCTGCCACCTTTAGAGGAGATTCGTGGCGACTTCGAGTTTTTCTATGTAGCGCAGAGCGTGCTTTCCACGGTTAATGTTGCTCTGTTAGTCTTCTTGTTGACTACGTACATTGACATATACAGGAAGACTCGTTCGCATTTCACTTTGGGGCTAATCATATTCTCATTAGTTTTCCTGTTGAGAGCACTCACCGCGAATCCGTTATTCATGTGGGTTTTCGGTTTCAGAGCGTTGGGTCTGGGACCGTTCGCCTTGTTGCCAGACCTATTGGAGTTTGTGGCATTATCGGTACTGTTATACCTCAGCGCCAAATACTAGGAAGGCTTATGGGGAAAGCCATGAAAAAGAAAGTGTTCATTTCGGGTCCCATTCTGGGTATGGAAACCAATCAAGGCTACAGAAAAACTATCAACGAAATATGCGTGAAGCATGGCTTTGACGTGATTGACCCATGGCGCCGCGAAAAAAGCATGTACAAGGGCGACGAGCAGTGGTGGTGGCCCAACGTTCCCGCTTCTGGCTTTGTTCAAAGAGATTTGGAGGACGCTGAACGCTGCGACGTCATGATTGTTTACTTGCCCAAACTTTCTGCGGGAGCATGCATGGAACTGTTTTACGCGAAACGCAAAGGAAAAAAGATCATAGTGGTTTCCGAAATGGAGAGCTTGAGTCCATGGATTGTAATACACTCAGACGCCATAGTGAAAAGCTTTAACGATCTAGGGGATGCACTGAAAAAGCTCCCATGAGCATTGTTATTTCCTGAACGCTTCAGTTTTAAGGCTCAGACAGAGACTAAACTCTGGTTTGCCTGTTTTTTTGTTGGAAAAAGCGTCAATACGGATAGACCCCCCCTCTACGTTTTCTGCATTGATTGGCTATTAGGCGCCAAATATGTTCGCGCTCTTTTCAACGTGTCTTTTGGCTGTGAAAACAGTCATTACGGACCTACCCCCTATAGGTTTCTGCATAGAATCTCTATTAGGATCCAAATATGATGGTGTCCTTTAGGCTCTGCGGAAACTTCGGCTCTCACAGGGTTTGTGGCAAATTCTTTATCAGTTGAGAAACGAAAAGAACTGGTTGAGGCTGCTGTTTTGGGTGAAAGCCATAGAACTGCGAAAAAGAGTTTCAAGGGCATCTACGTTTTAATCATTCAAGTAGACAAAGACATCAATGTGAATGTAGGTGCGTTAGGCAAAACAGCGTTCACAAAAGGCTTGTACGCGTACGTTGGCTCTGCACAAACTAACATGGAACAGCGAATAAAACGCCACCTGAGAAGCGAGAAAAGAAAGTTTTGGCACATCGACTACTTACTGGACAACGACGCCTCAAAAATCGCTGAAGTATTCTTCAAAGAAGCCGAGAAAACTGAAGAGTGCAAGACCGCCAAAGCCCTCAGCGAAAAAAACAAGCCAGTAGCATGTTTCGGCTGCTCCGACTGCAACTGCAAAAGCCACCTGTTCCACATAGAAAACTACAGGTTCATACAAGAAACTATGCAAGCATTCCCCGCAGAAACATAACGCTTTTTAAGAGATGATAGTGAAGAATACGTAGTCTACCGTTAGAGCGGTTGTAGTCTAGTTTGGTATGACATCAGCCTGCCACGCTGACGACCCGGGTTCAAATCCCGGCGACCGCACCATTTTCACGCATTATTCTGGTAAGCCACACGTTTTCTTATACGCTAGTTCGCTTGAGAAGCCACATGCATCCTACGAAGAATACAGCGCCAAAGCTGAGGAGAGCTGCGAAGGATAGCCATGGGAACGGTTGGTTTAAAGCTGCTGCACGTAGGCACTGGCTTGAGTGGGTGAGGGGAAACATGTATAGGACGGCTTTTACTGCTTCGGGCAGTTGGCTTAGCGAGAAGAAGGTACCGCTGAGAAATGTCATAGGCAAAATCACGAGTGTGCTGAAGGTGCCGAGGTCTTGGTGCGATTTAGCCCACAGCCCAATGAGCACGCCGAGGAAGGAAAAGACGAAGCAGGAAGTAACCAAGACTATCACGAATAGCGGAGTAACCATGAGTTCGGGCGAAATAAGCACACCCACCAGCAATATGGCGACAGTGCTGATTAAGCCGCGCACTACACCAATCAACGTTTTTCCGATGGCTAACGAAAACAGGCTTATGGGAGACATCAAGTACTCGTCGAAGCACTTGTAGAAAAGACGGTCCACATGCAGCTTCAAGCCAGCGCCACCATAGCTGCTTGACATAGCGGTAAGCGCAATTATGCCTGGCATGACAAACGCGAGGTAGTTGTAACCTTCAAAGTTGATTCCGCTCCCCAACCCGTAACCGAAAGCTACAAGGTAAAGAAGAGGATTAACAAGGCTGGTTGCAAGCGTCCTAAGCCAGTGACGCCTCAGAAACCTGAGGTCAACCCACAAAACCGAGTATATGTCACTGAAAACATTCACCATCTTAGTCAGCACCCACCTTTCTTCCAGTCAACTCCACAAACACATCCTCCAAGTTCGAATCACGTATAATAACGGTTTTAGCTTCAGGAGGCAAGTTCTGAACGTAACTTGTCGCCGCAGCTCGGTCAGCAAAATACTGGTAACGCGTTTCCTTATTGTTCACAAGCGTCTCCACCGTAACCAAGCCTAATCTTTGACGCAGCTCCAAAGGTTTACCGAGGTCAATCAAACGCCCCTGATCAATTATGCCTACACGCTGACAAAGCGCCTCAGCCTCCTCAATATAATGAGTAGTGAGAAAAACGGTGGTGCCGTCAAGATGCAAACGACGTATCAGGTCCCATAAGCGACGCCGCGTCTGAGCATCCAACCCCACAGTCGGCTCATCAAGAAAAAGCACCTTAGGACTATGCATCAGAGAACTAACAATCATCGCCCGCTTCTTCATGCCACCTGAAAGAGCATCAACTAAGCGGTCAGCTTCTTCAGTGAGACCCACATAATCAAGCAACTCGGCGATTCGTTTTTTGCGTTCAGACGAGCCAAGATGATGCAGGCGAGCGCGAAACTCCATGTTCTCCTTCACAGTCAAGTCACGGTCCAAACTCACATGCTGCTGCACCACACCAATCATTTTCTTCACCGCATCAGACTCCTTCACAACGTCGAAACCGTTCACTAAAGCGTGACCCGAAGTCGGCTTAGTCAAAGTAGTCAACACACGAATAGTAGTAGTCTTACCCGCACCGTTCGGACCCAAAAAACCATAAATCTCGCCAGCATGCACCTTCAAATCCAAACCGTCAATAGCCGTGACATCCCCATACTTCTTAGTCAACTTCTCAGTTACTATAAACTCTTCCAAACCACAACCCCCCGTTTTGCCGCCCCATCCATACTCCGTCAGCTACATGTATAGAACAAACAAATTAAGAATTTCCCCTGCTCTACAGCCTCAACAGAAACTTGGCGCATCCTGCTACCCACCCAAGCCGCTTCCAAGTCAACCATCATGCTTCTTCAGCGCCTCAGCCACCGCTATCTTTGTCGAGAAACCAATCAGTTCACCAATCTTAGTGTGACCACTCGCCAATCGCAACGGCTTACCCAACCCTTTTCCAGAAACAACAATCACATTGTCAGTTCCTGTGCCAGTCGCTTGGTTTCGCGGCGTATAGGTGCTTCGCACATCAAGGTCTTGAAGAGCCGCCGTTTTCGCTTCCGTAACAGTGATTACAGCGCGAGCCATAGCGCCATCGGTGAAAGTAGCATTAGTTAAAAGAATCACGTTGATGGTTCCAGCGGCGCTTACAAAATTTCCATCCCGCTCCACGTAACTTGCTATGTCCACGCCCGTTCTCAACGCGTTGCCCTTCGCGCCCGCAGTTGCCAAACAACAGACTTTGAACTCTTGATAAGAAGTCTCGCATACAGCCATGTTATCCATGTCTACGCCTGTACTCAGAAAGGTTATTTCTTCCGGACGGATTCCCAGTGTTAAAGGAAACTTCTTTTGAAACTCCCCGTAGTTTTTCATGGTGTGCTTCGACAGGGTAAGAGGAGTGTAAGTGTTACCTACAAACTTGACCTCTCTGTGTCCGTCCCAAGTGGATAGAACTCGGCGTTTTTCTCCAAAGGAAACAAGCAGAGTGTTAAGATCAAACCCTTCATAGGTGAGATAGACTACCTTAGCTTCGACTCCTTTTAACGCTAGACTTATTTTCTTTTCTTTCCACTTCGCACTGTTTTTTTCAGTATTTACTTCATTTTCTTTCATTTTGAAACTTCCTTTTGCTTAGCTTTTTCACCTTCACTTTCCAACCAACCTTCAACAGTCAAGTAAATTTTCTGCAACTCGTTCTTCATTTCGTCGGTTGTCTGCCACATGTTCCGTTCAATAGCTTCCAGAAGCCGTTCAACCATGTTCTGCAGAGCGTAGGGATTTACTTCTTTCAGCCACTCCTGCATCTTCTTGTCAAGAACGTACTTCTTGGTTAAGTCCTCGTACATCCAGTCCTCAACAACCTCGACCGTGGCGTCCCAACCCAAAACGTAATCAAAAGTCCGGGAAAAGTCACCAGCAGCCTCGTAGCCGTGCCGCATCATACTGTTTATCCACTTAGGATTAAGAATGCGCGAACGAAAAACGTGGCAAGTCTCCTCCGCCGTACTCCGCACTTTAACCCTGTCAGGGTCAGAACTGTCGCCGCAAAAAGAACGCGGTGCTTTTCCGCTTAGAATTCTAGTGGCGTTTATCATGCCGCCGTGAGAGTCATACCAGTCATCACCGTCCAGTATGTCGTATTCACGCGAATCCTGATTCTTCACCGTCACGTTAATGCTGGTTAAACGCCGTTTGAACTGTTCCGGAACCGAACAGCCATAGGTTTTCCGGCTGTAAGCATAGCTGCCCCACGTAACATAGATATCACTCAAATCTTTCTGGTCTTTCCAATTCTTTGCATCTATCGCATCGCTGACACCGCAACCATAAGCGCCCGGGCGATCACCAAAAATCCTGTAACAAGCCTCCTCCTTCGCCTGCTCAACATCAACACCCTGGTCAACTTTCTCCTTCACTTCGGTTTCCACGTGTTTCGCAACGTAATTCTTATCGGCGGGTTCTTTCAGGCTAGCCACCAAAGCTACTGCATCGTCAATGACATGGACAATATTTGGGAAAGTGTCTCTGAAAAGCCCACTCATCCGAATAACAACGTCAATTCGAGGACGCTTCAACTTTTCAAGGGGAATAGCTTCAACCCCAATCACTCGTCCACTGGTTTCTTCCCATACGGGTGTAACGCCCATCAGGTAAAAAATTTCAGCTATGTCGTCGCCTTTTGTTTTCATGGTATCAGTAGCCCAAATGACAATGCCCACGCTTTCAGGGTACTTTCCTTCTTCCTTCAAGTACCGCTCCAGCAAAGCATCACCCAAAGCAACACCCACACGCCAAGAAGCCTGCGAAGGCACAGCACGAGGGTCCACAGAGTAAAAATTCCTGCCCGTAGGCAAAATATCAGCCATGCCCCTTGTTATCGAGCCAGAAGGACCAGGAGGAACATAACAGCCGTCACAACCCGCCAACGTATTGGTCAACTCGTCGGTAGTTGCTTCCAAAGCGGGGACAAGAAAACTTCCAACATATGATAGGCACTGCCAAACGTTGGGGTTACCTCCGCCTAGAACATCCTGCACTATTGAATCGATAGCCTCTTCTTTGAAATCCGCAACATGGAACTTCTGGATTATCTTAAGGGAAAGGTCGTGGAACTCTCTGATTATGTCGCCGTTGGTTTTGCCGTCAGCATTCATCTTGCCCTTATTCGCAAGTAGGTTCTCGTAATCGTAACCTTTCATCTCAGCAATTGACTGCCTCAAGGAAGGAACAGAACCGTTCCGCAGCCTAGTCAGGTTAACTATGAACTCCTCCAGACGCGAATCGGTTGGAGGCTCACCTAATGTGTGTAGTCCATCACGAATCTGGGCATCGGACAATTCATGTATGTAAGCGTGCAGCTTCTCCAAGAAAACATCAAAGTCGGAGAAAGCATCTTCCTCAGTAATCCCGAGGTCTTGGTCCAGCTTAGCTTGCACTACGAGTTCCCAAATCATCTTTTGAGAAACCTGCAATTTACCAGTGTCAGAAGCCTTTGTGTGATAGTAATCCTGTAACTGAACTTCCAGCTTTGCCAGTTCTTCATAAGTGTCAGCGTTGTGCATGACTGGAACTAAGTGTTCTATTATGCAGCAGTAGCTTCTTCTTTTCGCTTGGGTGCCTTCGCCGGGGTTGGTTATGACGTAGGGGTAAATGTTAGGCAAGTCTGAGATGGTTGCGTCGGGAAAACAAGACGCGGAAAGCCCTACAGATTTGCCGGGCAGCCACTCCAGCGAGCCGTGTGTACCAATGTGCATTACAACGTTGGCTTTGAACACGTCCCGTATCCAGCGGTAGTAAGCGTAGTAGTGATGCGGCATCGAAAGGTCGGGGCTGTGGTAGATGCTTGACTGGTCCTCTAGGAAACCTCGAGGAGGCTGAAGCCCGATGAAGACGTTGCCTGTGACCAAGCCAGCAACCAGCAACTCGTTTTTGTAGGCGAAAACTTTGCCGGGTGGTTTTCCCCAATCCGTATTCATCTTTGTTTGGACGTCAGCAGGCAACTCACTGAACCATCCTGTGTACTGTTCCACGGAAATTTTGGCTGTGGCTCTCTCCGCGAGTTCGTCGAAGCTTAGCCACCTGCGGTCGTTAGTTAACCCGTTTATTATGATTTCAATCAATTCCTGCCCGTTCTCGGGCAGAGCGTCCAACGTGTACCCTGACTCCTTTAGGTCCAGCAGGATGTTATGGACTGAAACTGGAGCGTCAAGCCCGAAAGCGTGCCCAATAGTATCATTCCGTGGGGGGTAGTTGTGGAAGATTATTGCAACTTTCTTTTCGCTGTTTGGAGTGTGACGAAGCTTCGCCCATTTTATGCTTAAACTAACGAGTTTATCGACTCGTTCAGGTATAGGCTCATACTCGATTACTTTGGCGCCCATTGAAGGCGCGGGCTGGGAGAAAGCCATTGCCGCAATAGGCACGGTGATTAGGAGTCCGTCGAACTCGGGCATTGCTATGCTTGAGGGCAGTTCGATGATGCTAAGCCCTTGCATGGTGTCGCGCCATTCTTCGTAGGTGTTGCAGGTTAAGATGGCTTTGATTACTGGTACGCCCAGCTTCTTCAAGGCGGCGATTGGAGTGGAACCTGACAGTGACGTGGAAAGAGAGAACGATAAAGCGCTTATTGCTGCGTCAATTGTGGGTTTTCCGTCTTTCATGAAGTAGTTTTCAATCACCCATTCTAGCCCTTTTATTCCTAAAGCTTTGTTTTTGTTGCCGCTGAAGAAAACAGGGAGGACGTTGGCGCCTTGCTGCTCTATTTTCTCGATTAGTCTGTCTACGAACCCTGTGTTTTCGCCCTGCCACTGAGTCTGATGGAACCAAACGCCGATGGTGGGTCTGCCTGGCACAATTTTCTTTGCTGTGTACTCTTCGATTGTTGGCGGATTCTCGAAGTCAGGATGGTATATGCCTTCCCACGTCGGCGGCTGAGGGGCTTTAACTTCGTAACTGGTTCCAGTGAAACGGTTTGCCAAGTAAAGCAGGAGGTTCTCGAAGTTCTTTTTTCCGCCGTAGTTAAGGTACTTGAAAATTTCTTTGTAGTCTTCTTGCTCGACAGTGGAGAGGCTCCGGTATTTCAGGTTAGGTCCGAAGAAGGCGGTGGAGACGAAAAGTGGGACGCCAGCGTTTTTCAGCGCGGATGCGAGAAGGTCTAAGTCTGGAAGTTCACCCATTAAATGAACAAGGGTTACGTGAGATTTCCTTGCGATTTCTATGAATTCGTCTAGGCTGCCGAAGTCTCTGAAGTCGCCGCCTGTTCGAAAGCACGTTTCAACTACGTTGCCTAGGCGCTCGTTTATGGATGCAGTTGCTGAGATGAAAGGTACGGCATCAGTTGGAATAGATGTGACAAAGGCTATTTTGGTTTGTTTCGTCTGTTTCACGCTCTGCGGTCTATGGTTTCAACTTTTGGCGGAGTCTTCAAGGGTCTGATTCCGTTGAATTCTGATATGAGTGGGGTAACTTGGGGGCTGCCCAAAACTGAGTTTGTTACTTGTGTTTTAATGCCGTAAACTGACTCTATGTTTTCTTCAGTTAATACGGCGTCTGGAGTGCCAACGGTGAATATTGAGCCTTGTTTGAGCATAAGCATTCTATCTGAGAATCTGCTTGCCAAGTTCAAATCGTGCATTGCCACTATGACGGAGCAGTGTTTGGTTTTTGCCAAGCTTTTTAGTATACAGAGTATCTCCAGTTGGTGTTTAATGTCAAGCGAACTGGTTGGTTCGTCAAGAAGCAAAAATTGTGGTTGTTGAGCAAGAGCGCGGGCGATGATTACTTTTTGCTGTTCGCCGCCGCTGATCTCATTATAGTGGCGCATTGCTAGCTCGCCTATTCCTATGTAATCCATCATTTCCGCTACTATTTCAGTATCGCGTTCGCTTAGGCTCCAGTGGATATAGGGTTTTCTTCCCATCAATACGATGTCAAAAACAGTGAAGGGAAAAGTGTTCGTTGAGCTTTGGGGAACATAACCCATTATCCGTGATAACTCTTTAAGGTTCAGCTTGTTTGTGTCTTCACCGTCAATTAGCACGGTGTTTTGCTGGGTTTTCAAGATTCGATTAATGCACTTCAATAGTGTGCTCTTGCCGGATCCGTTTGGACCAACGATGCTTAACATTTCGCCTAGCTTTACTTCCATATCCACATCTTTCAGGACTTGAGTTCCATCGTATTTGAACGAGAGCTTATTGACTGTAAGTTTCAACGCCAATTTTGCCTCCTTTTACTTGCTAAAATGTAAATGAAGAAGGGGACACCGAGCAGCGAGGTTACTATTCCAACTGGAAGCTCAACAGGCTGAATCACCAATCGACCTACCGTATCAGAGCAGAGAAGCAGACATGCACCGATAAGGCTGCTGCAGGGTATTAGGAATCTATGGTCGCTTCCAATTAACATTCGAGCGACATGCGGAGAAATCAAGCAGACAAAACCGATGACTCCTGTAAAAGCTATTATGCTGGCGGTTGCAAGAGTCTCTAACACCATAGTTATCGTCAGGACCCGCTTAGAGCTAACGCCTAGACTTGTTGCCACCTCTTCACCCATACTCAGTACATTGATGTTCCAAGACTGCTGCACCATAAGAGCCACAGTCAAGACGACAATGGGGAAAACAATCAAAATTCCATCCCAAGTTGCAGCGCTGAGACCGCCCATAAGCCAGAAAACAATCGCGTGTAACGCGTCATGTTCAGGCGCAAGGTACTGAAGCAAAGATATCAAAGCAGAAAAGAGGAAACTGATAGCCACGCCTGCCAAAATCACTGTTTCCGTGGTTATTCCACGAATACGTGCAATACCGTACACAATCACCATGGCAAGCAAACTGAAGAGAAACGCGTTAACGATAACTAAGTACCCGCCAAACCCTCCTAGAACACCTACTCCGAGGACTATGGCTAAGGCGGCGCCGAAGCCAGCAGCTGAAGAGATTCCCAAGATGTGGGAAGAAACAAGGGGGTTCCTCAGCACTCCCTGCATTGTTGCTCCAGAGGCGGCAAGACCTGCTCCAGCGATTAGCGCTAAAACGATACGGGGAAGCCTGAAGTCTAATATTATTGTCTGAGTTAAGCGGGGTCCAGGATTAATGTTTAGGAATGGGAAAAACTTGGAAAATATTACTTGCGTAGCCTCTGCGAAGCCAGGTGAACCTGCGCCGAGGCTGACTGAAACCACTACGGCTAAGAGCAAAGCTAAAAAAAGTGAGAGTATGGCAAGAATTTTTCGTTTCTTGCTTTTCTGGTACAGTTGTTTTAGTTCTGTGGCGGTGCTCATGGGTACGTGTGTACTCCTTCTAATGTGACGCCGAAGAATTGCTGTATCAGTTCTGCATGTACGGCGGCGGGGTCTATGTCCTCAAAAAGGCTTGGATGGAACCACTTTGCCCAGTGGATCAAGCCAACTGGGTACCGTATGCCCTCCAAGATTATGGGGTCGTAAACGTAGACTTTTCCGTCTTTAATGGCGGTCACTTCGTCTAATCCAGCTCGGTTTATTAGTTCACTGTGTGTTGCTTCGAACCCTGTGAGGTTGCCTATCAAGTCACCTGAAATCATTCTGAGGATTATGTCGGGGTTCTTTTCCACCACGTATTCAGGACTCAATACAGGAGCAGTAGTTGTTACTTCAGAAGCGATGTTTACTCCGCCAGCATTCACTATAATTTCATTGGCTTCACTGCCCTCAGTGAACGTTTGCCAAGTCTGATACCATTCAATATAAACGGCAGGTTTTTCGCTTGAAGCTAAGTCTTTGACGCGTTCATTGACAAGGTCCTCGTAAGACGCTATGTAATCATTGATTTCCTGAGCCTTCTCCTCTTTGCCAAAGATAAGACCAAAATTGCTTGTGACAAGTTTCACTCGCGAAACCCTGCTCGGTTCTTCAATAATCACTGGCAAGCCAGCGCTTTCGATTTTCTGTAAGGCTTCAGTGTTATAGGATAACATTGAGTCAGCAACTATTACGTCAGGATCCATCTCCAGCAGCACCTCCAAGTTGGGGTCGTACGAGTTTTGTCCCACTACAGGTTTCTCCGACATTGAAGCAGGAAATACAGACTTCTCATCGCGCCCCACGATTCGGTCCTCACAGTCTAAGGCGCAAATGATTTCTGTCAAACCAGGATTCAAACTGACAATGCGCTCCACAGGAAGCGTCACGTTAACCTGAGCACCTGTAGCGTCAACAATAGTGACAGTCTCCCCGTGGGGTCCATCTTCAGAAGGAAGATAAAGGCGGTAAACGCCGTAAGACGCAACCAGCACAGCCACCACAAGTATTATCGCAGCCAAAGCGGCAGTTGTTTTATTCATCAGTTTTCACCTCCAAGGCTCATTGCTCTGTTATTTCCAAACGCGTAAGACAAGTTGTTGCGAACAGCAGAAGCAAGCGGCGCAGCGCTTAATTCCTCCAACTGTAAATACTTTCCCTCCATTGCTGCGCATATCTGCTTCACCAAGCCGAAAGTTATGAAGTCACGTTCAGTATCGATGGCAATTGACTTGATGCCTGCTGAACCTATCGCATGAGCTAACCGCTTTGCCTCTTCCACAGGGTCACCGCCATTGAGAGGGACATTTGCCCGCCCATCAGAAACTAGAACCATAAGGGGAATCGCCTCTTTGTCTCGTCTCATGCAATCTTTGACAGTCTCCAGCCCGAGGTTTAATCCGTGAGCCATCGGGGTGCGTCCACCTGTAGGCAGTTTAGCCAAACATTTCTGAGCTAACTCCACACTGTTGGTGGGAGGAAGCACCAGTTCAGCCTTGTTTTTTCTGAAGACAACCAGTCCCACGCGGTCTCGCCGTTGATAGGCGTCGAGCAGAAGCGAGAGGATTGCCCCTTTTGTGGCGGTCATGCGTTCTTGAGCAGCCATAGAACCGCTTGCATCAACAACAAACACAACAAGGTTACCCACTTTCCTTTCGCGCACCTTTTCTCTCAGATCAGATTTTTCGATAAGTAACGCGTCTGAGCTGCCAGATTCTTTCTTCCGCCGATTCTGAAATGGCGCGGCAGCCCGCAGAGTAGCGTCAAAAGCCAAATCCTCCACCTTTCCCTTAGGGATAGCGCTGTCTACGTAACGTCCTGTCTTGGAGTTGCTCCTGCTCTTTGACCTGCGACCTCTACCAGTTCGCGGCATCTGATCTAGAACAGGCGTAGAAAGACGTTTCACTTGGTAAGGGGAATCGGCTTCAAAGACTTGTTCTTTTTCAGGTTCTTCTCTTTCGTTGTCTTGGTTGTCGTGGTCTTCTTGGGAAGAGTCGTTTTCAGGAGGTGATTGTTGCTGGTCTTGGTTTTGGCTCCATCTTTGGATAGTCTCTTGGAGCTGCTGCTGTTCCAGCTTTGGCTCTTCAAAGGGTTGGCGACGGCGGCGATGAGGAAGCACCAACTCGGCGGCTTCTTTAACGTCTTCCGCGACGACTTCTGTTCTTCCTTTGAAAGCCGCGATAGTGCAAGCAGCCTTGTACATTGTGATGTCAGCTCGGTGACCGTCAACAGCGAAGTCCACGCAAATCTGGGTGATTAGACCCAACATTTCGTCGCTTAATTTCACTTTGGGCAAAAGCTTGCTGGCTTCCACGATTTTGCGTCGGGTTTGTTCCTGATTTTTATTCTGTGAGGCAATAAATGATGCTGGATTGTTTTCAAAGGCGATGCGTTTTCTGACTATTTCCGCTCTCGCCTCCCGATATGGGATACCCTTAACCTCCACTGATAGTGCGAAGCGGTCCAGCAGTTGAGGGCGAAGCTCACCCTCTTCAGGGTTCATGGTGCCCACTAAAACGAATTGGGCAGGGTGGCTGAAAGAAACTCCTTCACGCTCCACGTAGTTTACTCCCATGGCTGCGGCGTCAAGCAGAACATCGACTAAGTGGTCGTCCAGCAGGTTTACTTCGTCTATGTACAAGATGTTTCGATTTGCTTCTGCGAGGAGTCCGGGTTCGAAACGCTTCTTTCCGGTTTTAATTGCCTTTTCAATGTCGAGGGTGCCTACAAGCCGGTCTTCTGTGGCGCCTATTGGCAGCTCTACCACGGATACAGGGCGTTTAGCCGCAGAAAGTTTTTCGCCGTTGGCTGCCTTAGCGCTGCAAGCGTCGCACATTTCTTTTGGGCTTGCAGGGTCACAGTGGAAGGGGCAGTCAGCTACCACGTTTACTTCGGGTAGGAGGTGAGCTAAGGCTCGCACTACTAGAGATTTGCCTGTTCCTTTCTCACCTCGAAGTAGGACCCCGCCGATTTTAGGGTTAATGACATTAAGGATTAGAGCTATTTTCATTTTTTCTTGGCCGACAATGGCGCTGAAAGGGTAAACTGTTTTAGTTCGCCACCGCATTTCCCGTTCTCCCACCCGTACATGGCTAGATCATCCAACCGCTTTATAAATTTTGGTTTAACTAAAGTTAAATATAGGTTGAATAAAACACATTAAGCCAACAGCATCATAATACTGATTGTGTTGAACGGGCGGAGGCTGCAGTGCATTGAACAAAATAAAATTCGGTGTTTTTCTTCCCTTTTACGCGTTTAAAGCTGAAAAGAAAAATCCCTTAGCGCCTTTTGACCGCGTTCGGGATGTGGTTCTGGAATGCGAACGAGTAGGATACGATTCCGTGTGGTTAGACGACCACCTAATGTTTGAAAAACGCAGTATCCTCGAATGCTGGACAACCCTCTCAGCGCTCTCAGCCGTAACCTCAAAGATAAGGCTCGGCAACATGGTGCTGTGCAACGGGTTCAGAAACCCAGCTTTACTCGCCAAGATGGCAGCCACACTCGACGTCATATCAAACGGCAGGTTAGAGTTCGGCATCGGCGCCGGAGTCCAAGAAGACGAGCACGTTGCTTACGGAATACCGTTTCCCAAGCCACACGCCAGAATAAGCCGCTTGAAAGAGTCCGTGGAAATAATAAAGAAACTGTGGACCCAAGAGAAAACAAGCTACGAAGGAAGATATTACAGAACAAACGAAGCCGTGTGCGAGCCGAAGCCCGTGCAGAAACCGCATCCGCCCATAACAATTGGAGGCAGCGGAGAAAAACACACTTTAAAAGTGGCGGCGCAACACGCAGACCGCTACGACTGGGGACACGTACCCTCATTGGAACTGTACAAACACAAACTAGGCGTTTTAGAAAATCACTGCAAAGCCGTGGGCAGAGACTTCCACGAAATAGAGAAGTCATGCTGGCTTGGCGGTCAAATATTCATGATTCCAGACCAGAAAGAACTGGAAGAAAAAGTCTTGCAGTTGAAGCCGAAGAACGTTTTCTTGGAGGATTTCAAGAAATTCAATTTCGTGGCCACTCCAGACGACTGCAGACAGGAAATACGGCGATACACAAGTTTTGGTGTAACGTACTTTATGCTGTTTTTCGGAGACCTCCCAGACATGAGCGGCTTAAGACTTTTCGCCGAAAAAGTTGTTAAAAACATGAAATAAACTGAATAGTAAAAAAAGAGAAGAAATGTTAGTAAAGCCGCATCCGGGTACTAATCAACTGGTTAGTTCGTCAACTTCTTTTTTGCCTTCAGCTAGTTCTTTTTCCTGCTGCTTGTCGTTCATCAACAGTAGAGCTTGGAATTCTCCGACGTGAGTCTTTTCTTCTTTAGCTATGTCCAGCAGAATCGCCTTTATGTGCTTGTTCTCGGTTAAAGCTGCCATCTGCTCGTAAAGATTCACAGCATCTAACTCGGCGATGATTGCGGCTCTAAGTATTTCTTTGTTCAAATCTTCTTTCTTTATTTTTTCAAGATTTATCGGAATTTTAGACAACAAACTTCTTCAACTCCTTTCTTTGAAGCAGTATAAGAGTACATAGTTCGAATAGAAAAAGTTTAACATTCCAGCTTTAGGTTCTATATTGACGTAAACCCTCGGCTCAGCTCTTCAATTAGCTTATTTACGTGGTAGTTTTCTCAGGTAATACGTGTTTCCTTCATATTCGAGGTCTACCAATTTGTTTTCACCTAAAAGTTTCTCGACAACTTGCCAACCCGCATCAGCCTTTTCTAAAAGCTTTTTCACTGCTTCCTCACGCATAGGATGCACAGCGGTTATACTCAGCAAGTCCTCTTCAACGTTTCCAGTAGAAGCGAAAGCATTTCCTTCATAACCCATCAAATATTCAACTCTGCTAGCTCCAAGCTTTTTAGAAAAGGCTTGAAAAGCAGCGTTCATTACGTCTTCCTTGGCGCGTTTAACCCATTTTTCTGTTGGCGGTCTTGTCGGAACTGCAATGTATGCCTTGTTCAACCTTTTAAGCTCTGCTAGGAATTCAGCTATCTTTTCGAATTCGTCTCCGTAGTCTATGTTCCCGACAAGCATAGCTTCACTGACAACTGTTCCTCGAAACTCTTCTGTGAACCCGCGTATGCCTTCCAAAACCATTTTCAATCTTAAGTCTTTGTGGGGTCTATTAATTTTCCGCCACAAATCTTCGCTGACAGCGTCCACTTTCAAAGAGACAAAGTCCGCTTTTCGTAAATCGTCTTTCACATCGTCGCGCCAAAGCAGCGAAGCATTGGTTATAACAGCTATGGGCAGTCCTGTTTGCTTCAAAGACGATATTTCCTCGGATATGTTGAGGTCTAGAGTTGGTTCTCCATCTGGCACAAAAGTGAGATAGTCAATTCTTTCGTTTCTTACAGTGGCTTCATCGATTTTTCTTCTAGCCGCTCTCGAAAGGTCTTCTGGCTTGTAGAAGGTTTGCCTGTCAACAGTGATGTTGGTGGTTTTTCCCACTTGGCAGTAGATACATGAATATGAGCAGGCTTTTGGCGGAATATTATTTATTCCTAAACTTCTTCCCAGACGTCTTGAAGGAACTGGACCGAAAACAAGTGTTTTAATGTCTTGCAAGATAGCCATTTCCAAGGTTAAAGAGAGTCTTTACAGCGTTTCCATATGTTTTCAATTTCTTTTGCAACATCGCTTTCTGGAGAATACTCTACGATTGTTTTCCCGTTGACCATGGCTTCGGTAACTTTTGGGTTGAAGGGAATTCTGCCAACAACTTTTATGCTGTTTTCTTCACAGAACCCCAAAATTTTGTCAGTGTTATCTTTGTTTATGTCGTACATGTTTACGCAGACAAGGGGCGTAACGTTGAAATGCTTGATCAGTTGCAGTGCTCTTTGAAGGTCGTGGATTCCAGACATTGTTGGTTCAGTAACTACCAAACTAACGTCCACCCCTGAGACTGAAGCTATGACAGGACACCCAATTCCAGGTGGACCGTCTATTATGATTAAGTCGCTGTTCTCTTTTTCGGATAATATCCTAGCGTTCTGTCGCACTAAAGTGACTAGTTTTCCTGAATTTGATTCGCCTGGACTAAGCAAGGCATGCGCCATGAAACCATATTTCGTTTTTGAAATGTAAGCGTAACCAGAAACGCGTTCAATCATAGTTATTGCATCAGAGGGACAAATGGCGGCGCAGACACCACATCCTTCGCAAGCAACAGGATCAACTTCGATGGCGTCGGTTATGGCGTCGAACCTGCATTTTTCTCTGCAGACGCCGCAGTTATCACATTTTGTTTTGTCGATAACGGCGAGTTTTGAGCCTTTAAACTCTTGCGTTTTAATCACTTCAGGATGCAAAAGCATGTGAAGGTCTGGTGCGTCAACGTCGCAGTCTGCGAAAACGGCGTTTCTCGCTAACACAGCTAAGGAAGCAGTCAGGGTTGTTTTACCGGTGCCGCCTTTGCCGCTTAAAATCGTTAACTGTTTCATTCTTCAACAAGCCTCTTTATTTCGCTGTAAAGTGCCTGAAATTTCGCTTTCCATTCGGGCATTTCTAGGCTGAACGGAACACCTCTTGAATAAAGTTCAGCTATCTTTCTCTGATAAGGAATCTCCATCAGTATGGGGATATTCTCTTCTTCGCAGTACTGATACACTTTGTTGTCACCTATACCTGCACGGTTAACAACGACCCCAAAAGGAATACTCATTTTTCTCAAAACTTCCACAGTTATCTTCAAATCGTGCAAACCAAACGGTGTGGGTTCTGTTACCAGAAGGCAAAAATCGCTTTCCCGGACTGTTTCTATAACAGGACACGAAGTTCCAACCGGCGCATCGATAATTACGTTTGTGTTATCTTGGATTTGGTTTTTTACTGCTCTTATAAGTGGAACAGCCATTATTTCGCCAACGTCAAGTTCGCCGTAAACAAGCTTCAAATCTCCGACCGCACCAAATTTTAATGCTCCAATCCTGCGTTTTTCCTCAGTAATCGCTTGTCTGGGACAGGCTAAGGTGCATCCGCCGCAGCTATGGCAAAGCTCTGGGAAAAACAGATTTTTATCTGGGCTGACGAATAGGGCGTTGTATTGACAGAACTTGGCGCATTCTCCGCAATGATAACATAACTCTTCGTTTATGTGGGGAACCAAAACGTAAACTGGTTCCGTGCGGTGCACATTGGGATTCAACAGTAAATGCGCATTCGGCTCCTCAACGTCGCAGTCGAGAAGTTGATCATTACCTACTGAAAGCGCCATGTTCACGGCTACGGATGTTTTTCCAGTTCCACCTTTTCCACTAGCAACTGCTACAATCATCTTTACACAATCCAAAATTTCATTGAAAACTGGAGACTCATAGTTCTAAGCGACCCGTCAGTTTCTCGTACTCGGCAATGGCTTTTCGCAACGTCTTAATTGAAAGTATTGTGCAGTCAAGCTTGGACGTTGGCAGTCCGCCGAGCTCCGTCAATATGTCGTTTCCCGTCATCTTTTTTGCCTGCTCAACAGGTTTGCCTTTCAAGAGCGTGGTCATTGCTGAAGCTGAAGATGCTGAGCCTGGGCAACCCAGATAGTAGAATTTGGCGTCTTCAATTATGTTTTTTTCGTTAATTTTCAAGTAAAGTTTTATGAGGTCGCCGCATGAACCGAGAAAGGTTGTGACGACAGCAGGGTTCTCCAGTTTTCCTACGTTAACATTATCCACGTAAAGCTTGATGGCTTTGCTGGAGTAGCCTGACTCAACCATCAACTTCAGTTCTTCTTCAGAAAGTTTCCTCGACATCTGTTAACCCTCAAAACCAAAGTCATCGCGTTCAGTGTCCACGTTAAGGGTTGCGTGCTTCGTGGCAGCCTTCTGTGAGTTCTTGAAGCTTGTTTTCCTTGTACGCAGCAATAACTTCGTTGACTGTGTTTGCGTTTGCTCTTAAAACAGCAATTCCAACGCTTTGGAAACTGCTGATACCCCTGTGACCCATAC
>Ga0272442_10002876_pt1 | contig 24527 bp, 42 predicted proteins | sample SSMForm2O_FD_200262 | JGI IMG/M metagenome (GOLD analysis project Ga0272442, IMG submission 200262) | Marine sediment archaeal communities from Little Sippewissett salt marsh, Falmouth, MA, United States - SSM-Form-2O | ecosystem: Environmental > Aquatic > Marine > Wetlands > Sediment ...
ATCATCATTTTACCAGCATCCTGCTGATCTGCAAAAAAGAAACCAGCTACTAAAAGACAAAACATTACAAGATGACTCCAAACAAGAGGGTTAGGACCAAAAATGTTTGTCATTAATGTATTAAAACCTCCAGGGGTCGTAAGTTTAATATTATAAAAAGGAAACATACGTGTTGGATCTTGATTACCAAAAATTGTATGATTATATTTTAATACAGCTTGATAACTACAATTAGAGTCAAGACCAGTTAAATATTCCATCCAACTATTTATATCTGTTGAAGTGCTAGTATAAAAAAGACTAATATCTCCTGTAGTCCGATTTATTTCATAAACATAAAGAGTTGTATTAATTGTCTGATTAAGTGTATCTCTATAAAAAAGTGTAAGTGTTGTATTAGTACGTGTTCCATTAAAAAAGACATATTCATATGGAAGCATAGCTGGTTGAATTTCATCATCTAAAAACTCAAGTTTAAAAGATTTAGTAAAAATAAGATTACTAGGGACCCAATAACTAATATTGTCTTTATAACTATTAGCTGTACAAGTAATCTGATAAAGTTTTTTAGGTACCAGCCAGATAGTCCCTTGACCTGCACCATCTGTAGTAAAACTACCTGTCTCTTCATAAGTATCTGTCTCATTAACATACATACTAAAAACAATTTTACCACTAGGGATTGTCTGATCAAGTTCATTATAAAGAGTTATAAGATAAAGCTGAGTTTCTGTTACATCTGTTGTATCACCAGTGACAGGGTCTTCATCACCCTGACCAGGAGTATTAGTAGTAACAGGAGGTAAAAGAAAAGTATAATTCCAGTAATTATTAAGATTAGTATCACGTGAATAACTCTGCTGCTGATAACCTGAACTATTAATAATAAAAAGACTATCACTACCAACAGGGAGTTCACTAATATCGAGATAAAAAGGAGGACTACACGTTGTTTGTTTAAAAAGCTGAGTTCCTTGAATGTTTTGAATTATAATACCAAAAGGAGAAACAACCTCCCATGTTTTACTAGCATTAAAAACGTTTACACGAAGGGCACCCCAAGGGATATTAAGACCAGTGTTACTAAAATATCCTGTAGTATCGTTATAACTCCATATAGTGAAATATCCACTTTGGTTAACTGTAAAATTATAAGACGTGTTTGTACTATTTTGATAAATAGTTCCATCACTTGGACTAGTTGGATAACTATCTGTATTCATAACAACTATCTCTCTATTGCTACGGTTGCCACGTTGCCAAGTAAGATTTACAGTGTTATGTGCTGAACTGTATGTACTAGTTCCATTATATGGCGAGTCTGGTCTTATACCTTCAAGGAGTATACTAAATTCATGTTTACTCCAACTATTACTAACCCAACTAATATTTTTATTTTCATGTGTAGAAAACAATATGTTGTCTCTTAAAACTCTATATATAGTTCCAGTAATGTTTCCTTTCATTAAAAAAGTAACACTACCACTACTATAAGTAGCGTTAAACGTTAGAATACGGTTATCTTTAACAGGAATACCACTGCTATTAACATAACTAAAATTAAGATGAATGTTATTACTACAAGTCACAGACAAATTTAAATCTTGAAAGACAACATAGTTTTCACCAAGTTCAAAATAACTAACTGTAACATTATCACTAAAACTAACAGTAATGTTTCCATTATAAAACTCTAACCCTGGATATAGACTGACATTTACTGCAAGTGATGTCCCTGCAAGGCAACTAAATATAATTAATATAATTATTCTTTTCATTAATATCTCCTTTTAATACCCATAAAAGGCTCAGCACTAAACACCCAAAAAATAATCCAAGTACTAGGAGTTGCAACACCAAGAGCAAAAGCAATCTTAACAGCCTGTTGAATCTCAGGACCATGACGTGTCATTTCATCAGCAGTATCACCAAGAGGAGCATTTATCATACCTTCAAAAATCGCATCAATAGCAGGACTAAGAAGAAAATACATAGCAATAGCTATCCATAACCATATAACAAATACGACTCCTGCATGAATAATATTATTTATTTCATTACTGTCCATGTCTTTATCCTCCTTATAAGATAAAATATTCCAACAATAAGATAAACAAAAATAGCAGCACCCCACATATAGTTACAAAAATAATAAACAGAATCCTGAATACTAAACACTCTAAACTCTACAAGTATACCATTAAGAAGCCAGTACATAAGACCAAAAACTACAAGCCCTATTAAGTATTCAAATGCATACATTACTGATGTCGCCAAATCTTTACACACTCCAAATATATATTTTTTTTTTAATAATATTCAATTATTCTTTTACGAGGTTTACGTTTTTTATTTTTCTTCTTTTTACTTTTATTTTTTTTAGAAGAACTAGGACTACTACCAAAACCCATATTAGGATCATACATAGCAGGATTCAAATTGTTTTCAACCCAGTTACCCATACCACTAAGACGTTTACTAATGCCTTTAATGGTTTTTTTACGTTTAGCACGTTTACGTTCTTTTTCTTTACGATAATAATCATTTATTTGTTTATCAAGAGAAATATATCTTTGAATGTCTCCACTACGAACTAGTTTAGGTTTTTTTCCTTCTTCACGAACAATTTGTATTTTTTCTTCTTTAACAAGTTTCAAAATCCAATACCTCCTAAATTAAAACCAAAATCAGCAAAAGGATCATACGTTTTTTTCCTACGGAACTTTTTCTCAATCTCAGCCCATCCACCACGATAGTCTTTACCACCCATACCAAAAACACCAAAAGACAAACCAGGGATATGAGGAATACCAACCATGTTACTCATAGCACTACTACTGCTACTACTACTTGAACTACTACTAGAACTACTAAGACTACTAAGGCTACTAAGACTACTACTGCTACTACTAGAACTACTAAGGCTACTAACACTACGGCTACTACCACTACTACCCATAACGCTACTAACAACACTACTACTACTGAGACTACTGATACTACTAAGACTACTAAGGCTACTAAGACTACTACTGCTATGGCTACTACCACTACTACTTTTTACAAAACTAGGTATAGAAATACTACTACTGACAAAACTACTACTGCTACCAAAACTAACAGGAGACACACCCAAATTTTTAACAAAATTTGGACTAACACCCATATTAAACTTATAAAAACCAGCTTGAACGCCAGAAGGAGTCTTACCATAAACCTTAGAAACAAATGGAAAAAGTTTTTGACCAAAAGTCTGCTGTTCATAAAAATAACGAATAGATTTACTACCCTGCATAAACGGAGTTTGTTCAAACTGATTAGCAACATTTATAAGACGACCTGCAGGAGTAGAAGGACCAGGAAACTCACCAGTCTTAATAATATGCAACCTTGCATAAATATTAGCAGCACTACTAACATTCTTAATACCTTCAGGTTTAACAAGACCAAAAAGAGTCTCACCCGTAGTACTACCCATCTTAGTGAGAGGACTAACACGCTGACCAAAAATATTATACAAAATAGGTTGACGTTCACCAGTAATAGTAATCATACGTCCTGTAGGAATATTAGGTTTAATATCAGAATGTTTAAAAACATTAGGATGGTAACGTTCAAGCTGCAACATATCCATAAGGTAACGACCACGAGCAAGATTAATATCAATATCACTAGTACCAACTTTATAAACCATACCGCCTGTAAGCTCAGGTTGATTCTTACCAGTAAAACCACTATGCATACGATCAAAAACATTAAATGTTTCTTCACCTGTCTTTTTACTACCAGTAATTTTACTAAAAATGTTTTTCCAGCCACCTTGACTTTCAATAAGGTTTTTTTGTAACTCAAAACTACTAACACCACGATAAGCAGCTATGTTTTCAAAAGCCACACGAGAACTAGTAATATGAAAAGAAGCATCCTTCTTAGAAAGACTAAGATACTTCCAGTCTTGTGTTTTAAGATCAAGACGAGAAAACGTTTCATAATTAGGATTACGAACAATATATTTACCTTTCTGAATATTCATATAATCAAAATTACGATTACCTGTAAGATTCCGTGAGACACCCAAGTTTCTTATTTCAATAACAGTATCTCCACCAAACTTTTTAAGACCAGCTAGTTCAAGTTTATTTATACCACGTTCATAACTTTTTATAAAACTAGATTGATAACTAGTATAACCAGTCTTAGGGTTAATATATTGAGAACCATGGCGATAACCAGCTATACCTGCTGCAAAACTAAGAGTAAAAACACCAGTTTGAGCAAAAGCCATACCAGGATCAGTTTTACTAGTCTCATAAATATTAGCAGCACTATAAAAACCCATACCAAAACCAACACCAGCGACAACAGCCTTTCCAGCAGTAATAGCACCAGTCCCAGCACCCGTTGCAATAACACCTCCTGCAGTAGAACCACCAACACTACCACCAAAAACACCAACTGCTGTCCCACCTGCAGCAGCAAGACCAATCTGAGTCAATGGGCTACTAATCCAAAACTTACCAAAACCAACAAGTCCTTCTTTCTGAAGTTGCTGAGTCCCACTAATAGATTCTACTTTAACTTCTTTGGCACGATTTATATCTCCAGTAAAAACATAATAAGCACTACGAAGACCAAGAGGATCACCAGGAGTAAGACCAGTCATAAGAGTAGCTTGAATCCTAGCTCCTTCTTGTAAAACTCCACCGACAACAGGAATTTTTTTAACAAAACTTCCGATACTTCCCCCTTCTTTAAGGCTTTTATACTCTTTTGTTTCCTCCACAGGAATATCAAAACTATAACCAGGAGACTCATGTAATTCCCAATTTTTAGGATTAAAAGCAACAAAACCATCACTTGACTCTTTTAAAATAAGTCTTTTTTGCATCTCATATTTAACAGTAGTCCCAGGTGGAAGGTCTACAGCCTGATTCGCAGTAGTAGTAGCCCAATCATAATACTCTTTTGTCTCAGGTGTACCAACATTTACATAAAGATCATGAGCATAATGACGAATATCAATCATAAGATCCCTATATTCCTGACGGGAAAATGTAGTCCCTAACAGTTTTTGTTGAGCCAACTCACTTGTAGAGATATTACTACCTGGTTTCATACCCAACATTTGCCCATATGATTCATGCTTATACCTTTCTGAAAGACCAGCATACTCAATTTCAGGGGGGACCTCAATTTCTTTTTTTATCTCTTCAGGTATTTTACCTGACCATTGATAACTTCTACGTGCAGAAATCGGTCCACGTTTAATACCAAGTTTAGTTGCATACTCAATAAGAGAACTATATCCTTCAGGGTCAGATGAATAAAAACGTTTTCCACCAACAGTTGTATATTCATACTGCTGGAAAGTCTCCTTTGTAAGAGGTTGAATACCTTCTGTATTTGGATCAGTATCACTACTTGCAAAATGTGTACGTGTCGCCTGGAGTTCAAGATTGGTAGGACTTCTTACGTTAGACACATCTGTTATATCTCTTGCTTCAAAATAACCAGCTTTATCTAAGAGATTAATATATTTTTCCTTTAATGATTCAATATGAGTTTTAGCAGTATATGGATTAAATGTTTTTTTAACAGGACTAGGTTTACCACCTAAACTAGTAACATTACTAGATTTAACAGGACTAGGTTTACCACCTAAACTAGTAACATTACTAGACCCAGAACTACTGACATTATTAGAACTAGACTGAGAAGAACTTACACCATAACTTTTTTTAACTACCTTTTTAACAGGTTCTGGTACACTAGAACGATCAACTAATCTCATCACCCTACTTTTAACACTATTAGGATTAACCATTATTTTTTTCCTCCATTAATTTATAATTCAATAAAATAGCAATAGGTAAAATAAAAAGTAATGATATACCAAGTAATAAATACCAATTTTTATCTTGATTATTTTGAATGAAACGAGTATTACCATAAAAATAAAAAAAGTAAAGACTAATACAAAGACTAATTACAAAACCAACAATTATTTCTTTTATTTTATTTTTATTCAAGGTTTTTCCTCCTACGTTTCAACATTAAAATAAAAGCAAAACTAGCAAGAAGTAAAGCTCCTGCAGCTATACCAAAAGCAACATCATCACCACCTAAACCTCCACCGCCTGGGAAACCTTCAGTATTGAAACTATAACTCTCAATAATATTATTAATTCCATCATCTACATTTACGTACCAACTATAATTAGTACTACGAGTATTTGCTAGATGAAACACGTTAGGTGTAATGTATGTTCCATTACTGACATTACTAGTTGTACCTATTAATATTCCACTTAAGTACCATGTTATATTCATGTTTTGACCATTACTACTATTGATAGTTATGAAACTCCAGGGTTGCAATGGGATATTGTTACTATTGTTACTTGGGTATTCATCAGTTATTGTTATTGGTTGTGCAGGTGACACATTATATATAGTTCCATTAATAGAGTTGTCAATTAAGTCCCATGTAGTCCAATTAAATATACTGCCATTAATGGAGTTATCAACAAGGTTCCAATCTACAGATGGTGGTGTATAATTATATATACTACCATTGATAGTGTTGTCTATTAGGTTCCAGTTAATATCACTAAGGTTATAGATACTTCCATTTATTGTGTCATCAATTATGCACCATTCTGAAAGGTTGTAGATAGACCCATTAACATTATTGTCTATAAGATTCCAGTTTATGTCACTAATGTTATAAATTGATCCATTGATAGTGTTGTCTATTAGGTTCCAGCCAAACTCACTAACATTATATATACTCCCATTTATAGTGTCGTCTATAACATTCCAGTTAGAAACATTATAGATACTGCCATTAATACTGTCATCAATACTGTTCCAATTAATGTCGCTAATATTATAAATCGTTCCGTTAATCGCATTATCAATCAACTCCCAATTAATATCACTTAAATTAAATATACTCCCATTAATACTATTATCAATCAAATTCCAGTTAATATCACTCGTATTGTAGATCGTTCCATTGATACTATTATCAATTAGTTCCCAGTTAGCCTCCTCCTCAGGTGGTTCACCACTTACTGCCCAAGTAATATTAACACTATCCAAAGCACCTAATGCATTAAAACTACCATTCCAACGGATAATACGATCAGTGACACCACTTATATCATCATTACTACCTGTTAGACCACTCTGCAATATTGTATTGTTAGCATCCAATATGCAATAAGTTTCATTACCACTCAAGTTCCAATCAGCATTAAAAGTATTCCAAACATAACCATTCGGGCAACTAAGATTAATACTCCTAATACTACTATTTATAATAGATGGTGCAGGTTTATTATGAGTAATAATAATATCATCCCACCAACGCCCATCACTACTATATGCATAGTTATCATATTGTTGAAACTTAATACTAAAAGTATCATTTACAGGACCACTGAAACTTCCATGATCATGAACATTAACACTTGTATGACCCCAAACACTACCACCAACACTGTTAAGTGTTGCAGCTGATACAAGTTCATAAAAAGTATCATTATTCAAACTAAAATATACACCATCATAATTACCATGAACACCACTATAGCTAGAACCAGGATCAGTTTCTTCATCACCAGTATCACGACTCCAAAATACAACATTAATCTCTGTAGCACCTGTAAAATCAAACTTTGTATAAATTTCATTAAGGTTATTATTACCATCACTTGTTACATCCATACGCCAACTATTACTATCATTATGTTTCAAGACACTACTTATTTCATTACGGTAATAGGCTTCATTACTATGATATGTACCCCAAACATCTTCATTTAATGCATCTTCAAAATCTTCCTCAATTGTACTACTTGCAGCTGCTTCTGTCGAATTAGCATAACTATCTTCTATAGTCATATTGCTATAACTCTCAACATAATTTTCATTAGGAAAAGTATCATTGAAATACAAAGTTCTATATGGTGTTGTTTCAAAACTATAATATCCTGTCGTATTATCACTTGTATCATTAGCAGTAACAAGTAAATAATAAGTAGTCTGATAATCAGTAAGGAGACTTGACAGGTTTGCACTGGTAGATGTATTTGCTGTTACAGTTGCATTTTTCTGGAAATGATTCCATGTACTATTGTCTGTAGATATATACCAATCGACAGCACAATTTTCTCCCTCGTTTTCAGTGATTGTTACACTAAAAATTTGATTAAGACTAAGGTTATAATCACCTGTATCAATACTGTTACTATCTATACTTGGATGGTCATTAACATCCTGTGCAGTATAACTACAATACATAAGATAACTATAACTTGCAGATGATTCACCTGTAAGTGGATCTGGATAATTACCAGTATATGTTAAAGACTGAATAGTTGCATTATCTCCACCACTATTATAACCAAGATATACAGTTCCAAGCATATCATCAGCAGCCCAAATTGTCAAATAATAATCAGTATTTTCTTGAAGTTCAGGTTTAGGTTCAGAAAAAGTATAAGTATACCAATTACCTGCACCAATATTATGTGTTTCTTCACCAGTAACCCCTACAAGGCTACCTGCATAAACACTACTGTAATCAACATAATCATAAATTGCACATTTAATCTTATCATTATAATTTCCACCCTGAGATAGATAAGCCTTAATAGTATCAGCGACACCTTCCAAGTCGCCAGTAGTAACATGCATACCTCGAATACCATTTTCAAAACTCGTATTACCAGTCATAGTCCCTTGATAACCAAACTCAGGGTCAATAGTATAAGACTGACCAACATTAAGCGTACTACCTTCTGTCTGTGCTATTTTAAAATAAAAATAATCCTTACCCTCATACTTCCTTATTCCATGATCTACAGTAATTATTTCTCTTTCAAGAAGTGGACGTATATCATTCCAATTAAAAAATACTGTATAATCTTCTGTCTCATTAGCAGGATAAGTCAAAACATACTCAAAATTACTGGTTTTGTTTATATATTGTTTTACTCTTGCATCTATACCAAAGACAAAACGAAACCTTAAAGGTACTGGTCCATTGTTAGTTACAGTAAGGTTTATTTTTTCTGAAAGATTGTTTGGAAGTCTAGTTCTTTCTATATCAAGCCAATTATTAAGGTTTGTTCCTTGATATTCACTTAGCCATTCACCACTTACTGGATGTTGTGCTTGTAGTTGCCATTTACTATTGGTACGAAATAGATGCCAGAAATGAGAATAATTCAACGTGATGAAATCAAATTCACCAATACCAAAACTATTCTCAGGTGGAACGAAATGTTCACCAACTATAAATGCAGCATTAGAAAGATTACTAGCATTAACAGGATCATTAACACTTACATAAAAATCATCTACAACACTAGTTTTAACGTCAAACTCTTGACTTTTAGAACCTAATGGTACAAAATAGAGACCTATTAGACAAAAACCTCCTAGGAAACTACCTAACAATAAAACACAGTTACGTAAAACATGTTTATGTTTCTTTCTAACTTTCTTTTTAACAACTACCTTAGGCTTAACCACATCATCATGATCAAGCCAAGCAGCAATCTGATCATGATTCATAAAACTAATAACGAGCTTCGATACTGATCTCACTAATTGTAGCCTGGTCTGTACCATCACCAGCAGCTATGCTATAACCACTACCCCCAGTCCAATAAACATTACCATAATAACTCTTATCTGTACTCACATTATGTGTCTCTACAAAAGTACCTGTCACATCACTAATACTTACTTCTCCTGTCACAGTAATATTGATACGGACATCAGTATCTCGCCAGGCTGTACCATTCCATGGACCATTAGTATCTACGTAGACTACACGTACTACTATATCAAATTGAGTGTTAGCTGCAAGTTCAAGACGGAAGTTATCACTATTGCAATAATCAAGACCAGCTGCATGACTCCAGTTTTCAAACTCAGTACTAGCGTTACGTGTATATGCTGTTGCTGCAGTGGCACTATGGTTCACGAAATATATACCAAGAAAACCACTGGTTCCTGCCTGGCTGGCTTCTGCACCTAGAGGACCTAGTTCTGGCGTCCAACTCCAAACTTCATGCCATTCAGGTTCGTCTTCTACAACTGGTTGATCAAGTTTTATGTTTTGTGAATTACTCATAATAAGAATAAATGTTACACCAACTATTCCGATTAATACTCCAGCTCCAAACAAATATTTTTTTATTTTATCCATATTCATAAATACATCACTCCTTAACTTGGGACAAGATAATGCCAATCAGTCCCATCATAAACAGCTATACTACTGTTTGTTTGAACATAATAATGTGTCCCTTCAATAGGGTTACTAGGTATATTCATATCTAGACGGTTACCACCAAAATACCAGTTATTCCAAATATGAGTATCATCAGCATAATTATCAATCACGCCACACAACATGTTATCTCGAACAGTACAATTAAGAGTACGACTACCATTCAAACTTATATTATAATAAAACTTACCAGTAGCCACTGAGTCCATAAACTTATTATTACTATTAGCACTATCACGAGGGTACAACATATTTTTCTCAATAATGATGTTGTTACCCCAATCAACAGTAAGATTACTAAGACAGTTACTCTCAAAAATAGTGTTGTCACCAGCTATATGCACAGTCCTATTATTATGACTACGACCACGACTAGTAAAAATACTCTCACAAATAACGACATTACTAATATTAAAAGTCTGAGTGTTTAAAAAACGGAAATTATCAATATTGTTGAAATGACATCTTTCTATATATAGTCCGTGTGCTTCACCGATAACAATATCAGTACCAGCAGTAGAGTCTTCGAAACGACAATTAATAATACTAGTATGCATAGCACGTTGACTAGTACGTTCAGTACTAAGATTAACAGCACTAACAAGATTTTCAAAATCAATATCAAACAAATCAGTCTGAGTACTACTACCATCAATCCAGACACCACAATTAGCAGATGTAAAATAACAATGCTCAACTGTGTTTTTAACACTATACCAAACAGGTGCAGTATGATCCATACGAGCAAAACGAATACAAGCAATACCACCAGCACGAACCTTACAATTACTAATATAACTAAGATAAGTCGCATTCATATGAATACCATAACGAACCTCAGTTGCAGCCCCATCTTTATCTATCTGCACGTTCTCAATACGGTGATTCATACCACCACTAATGTTTATAACAGCCCAGGCATCTTGACTGACAACAAAATAAATATTCCTAACCTCAACATTAGCACCATAACCTTTACTAGCATGATGATCCAAAACGTTATACTCAAAAACAGGATCACCACCTGTATAAGTCTGAATTATACAAACATCATTATCATTACTACGACCACCAAAACCCTCAATAACTATACCATCATTAAGATTAACAGTGTCATTAATATAATACCAACCAGTACCAATACTTATTTTACCACCATGACCACCAAGATCATCTATTGCGTCTTGTATCTCATCACTTATATCAGTCTCATTACCTATATGCCATACGTTACCATTACTATTAACCAAAACATTATGACCACCACCAACACCATAACGTACGTTACCACTAGGATCATTACCTAACTTAATAGTACTACTACTAACAACAATACTTAAAAGAATAATAACAGCTCCAACAATCATTAATTTATCTTTTAAACTAATTATCTTTTTCATTAAAAACCTCCAAAAAATCTAGTTCTGATTTTGTTATTAAAAAACTCCAGATGAAATTTACCACCTGAATTTATTGTAATGTTTTATCACGTATTTATAATTAACTATTTATACTATAAGGTATAATAATGTACTATAGTGATAAGGAAAGGGCTAGGGAGTAATGTTTTGCCGTTTCCCTATCACCTAAACAAAGTACCAACAAAATAAACCCAAGCACCTAATACAAAGAAAGATACACTATACCATAAAAAATATATTAAAATTTCTCCCATTGTATATACTATCTCTCTATCCATATCCATATCACCTAACTGAAAGGTTTTTAATCATACATCCAATCTATAAACCATTCAATACTATCAATGATTTTATCAATATTTAATACACACAGAATAGAAAATAAAATGAAAAATAGTGTAATAATATATTTAGCGTAAGTAATATCAATATCAAAAAGAGTTTTATCATAAGAGAAATAAATATATCCCATTAAAATAATGGGAAGTATTCTAATAAATATTCTAATCATTTTTTTATATTCCATCATCTATCACCTAACTACAAGGCTTTTAACAAAAACATATACCTTATCAATCATCCAAATATAAAAAGGAATAATAATAAACAAAGAAAATATAATAACAACTTTACAAACCAAACTAAGAAAATCAGCTTGTTCCATCAAAAAATCAACATTCATATCCATATCACCTAACCTCAAGGATCTTAATCATACTATAAGCAAAACCCAATAAACAACAACAACCCAAAACAACCAAACCAATAAACAAATAATCCCAATTACTATTAACAAAAGACAAATGCAAACCAAGCAACACCCAACCACCACCAGCAGCTAACAACACAACAAACATATTTCTAATTTCTTCTTCCATATCCATATCACCCTTCTTCAAGGTTTATAACTTCATAATAATATAACATAAGACCAAACATTATAAGTGGTATAGTAATTAAAGCAATACCACTAGTAATAGCAAAATTACTATTATCTAACACCCAAGCACCAAAAGAACATAAACCAATAACTATATTGACAATTACAATTATAGGACCTTTTTTCATATCCATATCACCTAACTACAAGGAACTTTATTCTTATTCATACAACGAGGACAAACAACATAAACCATTTCTGATTTAGTAAACCACTTGTAACCACACTTGCATTTGATTTCTTTACCTTCTGTGTTTTTTACCATAATATATAGTATGTAGTAAGTAGTATATAAACTTTGCTAAATAAACGGTCGTCTTTTTGTTTATTCATTTATATCAAATCCAAATCGTTAAAATCAGGGCTACCCTTTTTTTGATACCTCAAATAGTATCCTCCCTTTTTTCTTGGTCGTTTATCTTTCCCTCTCTTTCCAACATTCTTTGCTTGACGTAATCCAAGTTTTGTTCGCTCACTAATAATATCACGTTCAAACTCAGCAAGAGCAGCCATGATATGAAACATAAACTTACCACTAGAAGTACGAGTATCAATATTCTGAGTGACACAAATAAAATCGGTTCCCCAAGTGTTAAAGTAGTTGACCACTTTAACAAGATGCTGAAGACTACGACCCAACCTATCAAGCTTCCAGCAAATAACAGTATCAAATTGTTTTCTTTTTGCATCTTTTAACAACTCCATAAGAGCAGGTCTAGTACTTTTAGTCCCACTCACTTTATCTATATAAACTTTATGAACCTTGAAGTTTTGTTGAGAGCTAAAGGTTTCTAACTCTTTGACTTGTAACTCAGGGTTTTGTTCTGAAGTAGAAACCCGTGCATAGATTGCAACTTTCCTTACCATATTAAATCACTTATCTTACAAAAGTTAAAGGTAGAATTATTGACGGTTTCTACCTCGACCTTTACGTTGTGTTTGACTACATCCACTACGACCTTGGTTAAGTCTTTGACCCTTACCTGATCCATCACGTTTTGGTTTACCTTTTTTAAATATATCAATCACCTCCTTTATTTTTTACCTTACATATCTTACATCTACCTTCATGTATTCTAACAGCATGAAAGTTCTTAAACCATCGACCACAATACTTACATCTTCTCATTTCATTTTTTACCTTATCTTTTTAGAACACGATATTTATAACTTGTTCCTTTAGTAAACTTTTCAGCAGCTTCTTTTGCAGACTTCTTAGTTTTAAAAGTACCACTTTCCATACTAAGATTTTTACCATATTTAAAATAATATGGATAACCACTTTTTTTACCATATCTACCATCTTTTGCCATATTCTTTTTCACCTCCTTTTCATTTAATTTTTACCTTACTCTTTTAGATGTGGATATTTTTTAATAAACTCTTTATAACACTTAGGGCAAAACTCCAGTCTAATCTTTTCATATTTTTCTTCAGCTTCTGCTTTACATATATCACAATATCTAATCAACATTTTATTGAACTCCTACCTTACTTCTTTTTTAATTTCTCTTCAATTCTAATTAAACCTTAATTACTTCCTCAAAATATTTTGTAACTTTCTTCAATTCAGATACATATTTTGGTAACTGTTTTAAAACCTCATCTAATTGATTCTGTAATTTTTCTATTTGAATACCATAATAAACATTCTCTCGAACAATTTTCCAGTTAGCAATATCTTTAATAGCTTTCTCACTAGCCTTTTCAATATACTTATTAAATATTTTTTCATCTGTATTTTTAATAACAGATTCTTTCAATGCCCACATAACTTCTTTTTTAGTAAACTTCTTAGAAATAAGTTCAATTAATTCTTTTTTTTCTAAATTATCTAACTTAATTTCCATGTCATTCTACCTTATCTTTCTTTTTAATTTCAATTTCTTCACATTTAGTCTCAATAACAACCTCATCTACATTCCTTAAAACAATACGCATCCTAAACAACTCCTAACGAAACAAAACAAATCATAATCAACCTCTACCTCTTTCTTTCTTCCAAATCCCATAAACTCTTAACCTCAACCTTCAAATGATCAACCTCACGCCGTAGCTGACGAATATCCTTAACCGCATTAACCTTCTTTAATTTTTTTCCAAACATCACGATACCACCACAAACCAAACACCAGACCAACAAACCAACAAATAGTTAAAGTCAGAAACAACCACAGAGTCAACTTAATAAAACTCAAAACCTCACCCGCCCCTCAATTAAAACTTTAGGAACAGGCTTACTACCCATTGTACAATACGGACAAGCAATTTTACGTTCAGCATAATAATTATGAGCCTCAATAGGATGCAACTTCTTATATTCTTTTTTAACTTCAAACGCCAATTGTTTCATTGACATTCAACACCACCCTTACTAAGACGTTCCTTCTGTTCAAGACGTTCAGCATAATCCTGACACAATAACTGAATAAGGTCATCATGCTTACGTACAATACCTACAACCTTAATCAACAACTGCTCATCATTCCTAAAACATTTTTCAAGTTCTTCAACACTCACCATCTATACTTATACCTCCAACAATAATTTTTTTTTTGGGATGGGATGCAGGTGAAAAGGACAACAAAAAAAAATATAATATATGGCGGGAGAGATTTATTACACCTTATTGATAGAGTATCAAATATTGTTTTGTCCTTTTCACCCAACTTATTTTGTAATCTAGGTAGAGAGAAAAACCACAAAGGGTTGTGAGGAAAAAATGCGATTTTAAAACATTTAAAAAAATCTCTACCCATAATTACCCTCCTGATCTTTTTTTATACAATAATTGTAAAGCTCAATTGGTGTTATAATGATTCCTTCGTCTTGTAGGTTTTCTGCTTTTGCTTTTATCCAGTTGATGTCTTCTCGTTTAGTTTCTGGATGTCCTCGTCCGTTCTTTATAAAATCTTTCTTTATTGTATTACAAATATGGTATCTTGTATTACACTCCTCGTCTTGTTGTAATACAATACTACGCCAATGTAATACTCTTTTTTCATGATAATCTAACCTGTTAAGAGCATGTTCTTTATCTGTTGCACGGAAATTATCAAAACCACACATCATAAGTTTACTAATTGTAATATTATTTTTTTCACAATATTCTTTTACATATGAAGGAATACGACCACTCACCATTATTTTTTTACTCTTTTTCATACCATCAACATACATTTGTATTGTATTAGTATTGTATTACATCTCTCTATATGCTTCATTATTTCCAATAAAAAAATTTAACATAAAATCTTTACAAACAGTCAAACCATAACCAACTTTTTTATTATTTATATTAGTTCTTAACATAGTATCATTATATGTACATAAACCCAAATCTCCATTTTTATATTTTTTAATTAAAATCCTTTTAAATTCCATAATTGTAGGAATATCACAACAATAACCGTTAGTAAAATCTTTATTAAGTTTAAAATAAACTGTTTTAGGTGATTTATTTTCATCTTTAATATCATATGTAAACTTTTCAATTTCTTTATTATACTTAAAAACTTTACGTGCAAGAAAACTAAAAACATAACCATTATCTAAATAATAATTCTCCCAAGTTGGTGTTGTTTCAAGTTCAATATACCCAATTAATAATTTTTCACAATTATTAACAACCTTAAACAATTCAATATCATAATCATAAGGTATTGGATTTCTATGTAATTCATATTCAAATGGAAACCAACCTTCAAGAATCTTTCGTATTTTTAATTCATCATCAGTATTATATTTATCTACTTTATCCATCTGTCTAACCTCACAGGCTGTTTCTCAATACGTCTATTAGAAAAAATACAATACTTACTATCAATTTCAAAACCAATAAAACTCCTACCTGTTTTTTTACAAACAAGAGCTGTAGTACCACTACCACTAAACGGATCAAGAACGAAATCGTTTTCTTTCGTAGAAATATTTATAAAATTCAAAGGCAACTGTTCAACAAAAAAAGCATTATGATTCAATTTCTTTTTACTTTGATTATCTTTATACCTCATTTCCCAAACCGTTGCAAATTGATTATTACTAAAAAACCCATCGTTCTTATTATAATAATTATTAAACTCTCCTGATTTACTACATACAAAAATAGTTTCACCCTGTATATAATAAAGACCTTTATACCAAAATATTTCTTTAATTATTTTAAAATTTGATTCTTTTAACCAAAAATAAAAATAATGAGGCAATCCACTATTTCGTTGATTACCTACATTAATAGCGAAAATACTTTTATCTTTAAGGATGCGGTATGCAGAATCAAAAACTTTTTTTATGAATGTTTCATATTCAGACCATTCTTTTTGGTCTTTATATGTGTTATATTCAATTCCTATGTTGTATGGTGGGCTTGTTACTATTAAATCAATACTATCTTTTTTTATTTCTTTCATTCCGTTGATACAATCTTGATTTTTAATTATAATACTCATAAAGATTCACCACAGTTTATACATCTGTATTCATCATAATGGTTTGTTGCATGACATACAGGACACATAACGTTATATTCTAGTTTTTGTTGCACTTTACATCCTCACCCAGTAGTTTTTTTTTCTTTTTTTAGGGGTGTGGGGGTATTTTTTTCTTTTTTGTTATAACGATTGTATATTTTGTTTAATTCACCTATTAGTTTGTCCATTTCTTTTGTGGTTTCTGCTGTTACGCTACTACAGTACCATGTCCCATTACTTGTTTGTTTACTTTCTATTGTTTTTTCATTTATTTTTATATATTTATCTAACATCTTTTATTTCTCTCCTAATTTTTTTTGTTTTGTGTTTTTTCTTTTAGGTTCTGGTATTTCTACTAGATCGTTTTTTTTATAATAGCTACTAAGAAGTGTGAAATATTTTTTTTTATTTTGTCTTTCTTTCTGATCTATGTTTATTCGTTCACTACAACCCATCTACATACACCTTTCACAAGTATATTCATTATTCTTTGAATCCCAGGTATAAACTTCATGATTACCTGTATAGTTAAGATTAATGTTTTTCCCACATTTTATACATTTAACCATTTTTTTTCTCATTCTTTAATCCCTCCATTATTTACAAGTCTAAACTTAAGTTGTTTATTTTTATATACTGGTACTACTAGTTCATAACGCAAAAACTGTGTTATACACTGATATATTCGGACAATATTCTTAGGTACGTTATTGTTATATATCTTTTCAGTTAGTTGTTCAAGACTGTATTCATGTTTATGAAGAAGACTAAGTATTTCAGCACCTAGTATCGCCTGACTTCTCTCCATCTTCAGGGATCCTCCTAATAAGATTATTAACAGGTCTATCCACCCACATAATGACGTTATTGTTTTCAGTGACTATTACACTAAGCCTATCTCTCTTACTAGGTATTTTTATCTTGCCTTTTAATCTTTTTTTAACCCTATCATAAGATATTCTTTCCATGTCATCTCTCCTTTTACTTTCTTGAGTTGTTTATACTCTTTTTCCTCAAGTGCGATCCTTATTTCTTTCATACAAATAGGTAACACTCACTCACTATATAAAGTTTTTGGTTAAAATAAAAAAAAGTAACTAAGGTTTTTTCATTTCGAGCTTTTTAATATTAACTTTCCATTCATCAACAATTTCCTTATTAAAACGTCTACGTTTCTCAAGATACAACTTATAAACCCAATTAGGAACATAACAACTAAACTCATCCTCAAAATCCTTAAACCATTCACGTTTACCACTAGGCAACCTATACCATTTAATACATACAGCCTTACGATCATAACCATTATTCTGAGCAATATAAAGAGTTATCTCCCTATCATCATATTGCTGCAAACCCTTCATAAGTTTATTCTTATAAGGACAATTAACTAACAAACTATTAGTAACAGTCCTAAGTGTATCAAAACTACCATCAATCAAACCATAAAGATGTGGGCTACGAAAAAACATCATACCAGTAAAATGAACACCAGCATCATCAAGACACCAAACAGGATCAATTTTGTTATTAAGATAATTATATTCTATCCGTTTCATGTACTCATAAGGACTGAAAAAAATATTATCAAGAGCCTTCAACCAAGCATCCTTTTCAGATAAATTATATAATGTATGAAACACAAAAGCCATACATTTAAGATTATACATACTCTTACCATACCCTCTTTCACCACGAGTAATAACACTAATAAATCTATTATGACTATTAGCAGTTATTATACGTTTTCCTAGGGTTAACGTCCATTCATCCATAGATTTCGCCATACATATTCCCTCGAATTCGCATTAGTATTATTATTCTATTTCTATATATTTATCAAGGTCTAAAAAAAATATATAAATATTATCTAATCATGACCACGATCATAACCCCTAGACCTCTTCCATATAATGTTTTCCTTAGCAAGATGACTTTTAATATACCTAAAAAGACCAATATATCTCTGAATACCCTCATGAGAAGTATCATAATTAATATTATTATTATTCTTATATTCAAGAACATCCTTTTCACTATCAGGAGCTAATAAATCAATAAGAGCATCAACACTTTCTTCATAATGTTCAAAGTTTTTATCAGAACGATAACTCATAATACGTTCAATCTGACTAGTCACTAAATGTTCAACAGGAATATACTGTTTATACTCACGGATCTTATCATCAGATGTCATATTTCTGACTTACCCAATCATAAAAACTAAGACGTTGACGACATTTCCATTTAAGAAGTTTCCCTTCAATTTTCTGCTGAGCGATATATTTATGATACTCTTCAAGATTCTGAATTTTATTAGTTTCTTTTTTAAACATCTCATTAAACATAGTAGCAAGTTCTTTTTCTTTCTCAGCTATTTTAACCCAAGCCTCTTCATGTTTACCCTGAATAAAAACTTTAATGTTTTCCAACAGACCATCACAAGCAACACAGCTACTAATCACAGCAGGGTTATCACCCATTTTTTCAGCTTGATCAAGATACATACCAGCCTCTTTAAGACGATCTTTAACAGGTTCACTAACCATTTATACCATATCCTCCATATATTGTTTACATTCAATATTAAAAACAATTTTAGTTAAAAGCCTATTTTTAAAATTATTGATCCATTCTTCAAGACTACAATAAAAAACAGTGATTTGTTTCTGTTGACTCTCAGCTTCTTTCAATATCTCCTGAACACCTGCACCACCAGATGCAAGATCAAAAAGAGAAGGTTTTTTAACCTTAATTTTTTCATTAGTAAAAGGTATACATGATATTTTTAAAACAGCATCCATACCATCAGGTCTAACACCACCTTGTACAACTTCAGCTCCAACAATTTGCAATATCTTTTCCATAATTTTTTTCACCCTTTTTCAATCATCCAACAATAACCACACATACCACTATGACTATCACGCTGAACCTTACTAATAGGCATACCACAACGTTTACAAACAACATGCTGCAAAAACTTTATCCACCCCCAAAAGTACCATGAAGCATAATAGCAGCAACAGTAGCACCAAGAATTAAAAAAACAATCCAAGGAACATAACGAGCAAAATCAATCTGACCAGGATCCTTATAATTACGTTCACGAGTAATTTCATTAATAAAAGTCTGACGTTCCAAAACATCCAACTCATTAGGAGTAGCAGAATCAATAAGGAGTTCTACCTCTTCACCATTATGACTAACACCATCAAAAAGCTGAAGTTCAAGTTTACGGAGTTTTTTCCAACCCATATCTAACAAATATTGTTTTTTCACAGGATCATTAAGAATAGACTCCAGACTTTTAATCTCACGAAGCTGACTCTCAAGACTACCAACACGAATCATTTTATCATTTTCATCATTATAAAAACTACCAGGCTCCTTAAGATTTAAAAGTTTTTCACGCAACTCCCTAAAATCATCACTATCACTAACAGCAAAATTTTCCTTAACAGTATGTAAATATTCACTAAGCCAATCAGGAACAGTAAAACTAATAGTTTCATAAGTACGACGACATGCATGACCAGCTATACGAAAACCACCACCAATATCTTTAAAAATCTTATTCTTAGCACGAATAACCTCAAGATCAATACGTTTACCTTTCAAAAATTTAGCATCAGGATCTTTACCACGAACACGACTATGAAGCAAAGGGACAACATTACCACTAGGCATATCCATAAAAAGATTCAACCCATTAGGCTGAATACGAACAGCAGCAACAATCAACCCTATAAAAAAGAAAACTACACCCAAAAAACGAAGAGGCATAAACATATTATAAGTAGCTACAAAACTCTCATAATTAATAACATTAAAAATGAAAAAAAAGTCACTAATCATAAACATTACACCAAGACACATAAACATAACAGCAAGAGCAAAAATCATAACTATTGTTCCTCCACAGTAGTAACTTCTTTACGTTTCTTTCTACCAAGAGCATTTTTAACCTGTTCAGTAAGATCCTTACGAGTCTGCTTAACATCATATGTAGTTTTTCTCTCAAACACATGATCACCCTGCCAACCTTCACGGCTTTTATTAAGATTCATAATTAACAACTCACGAAGATAAGCCCAAACATAATTATATTCAGGGACATACTTTTTTTTAACTTTATAGATACGGAAACGATGCATGATCTCATTAAAACCCCCGATAAACTCACGGACTTGACCCGTACTAATTTTAGTCATACTAGCATTATTAATATAAGGTACCATATCTGCAACCAAATCGTTTTTAATTTCATCAGGGAGACTAGTATTATCCAATTTGAGTTTAATAAGTTCAAGGATCCAGGCATACTCTGCAAAAGGCGGATACCAACCCCCACCCATATTTGTATCAGTATGTTCAGGTGGTTGAAACTGAAAATCGTCAACATCATCTGACATCTTTCAACTCCCAAATAAGAGACATAGCACCAAAAGAAATACTTAAAAAAGCAAAAACATAAAGAAGTATACCAAAAATCATAAACAACCAGTTATAAGGCATAATGATAAAACCAAGAAAACCAGTAAGCACCCCTATAAAAATAAGTATAAGATCACTACGTATTGTATCAATCAAATTTTTCTTATGATACTTCATGTCTTTTTTTAACCAGTTATGACAAAGTTCAGACCATTTATCGATTTTACCTGTTTTAATAAGATAATCACTTTCTTCTTTCTTTGGTCTAAAACTAAGAGGACGTATTTCATCCATAAAAACAAATATTTTTATTTATAGTATATAAATGTTTCAAAGGGTTTCGATATAAAAAAAAAGAAAAAGAGAGAGAGGTTGTTTTATTTTTTCCAGGCTGTAACTGAATATCCTTTTTTGGTTTTATTAACACTAGCGTTATTGCCATATTTACGTAGACGTCTTGCTTTTGCAAGAGCTGTTTTTTTCTTACGGCAATGATGTGTGTTTGCCACTTTACCGTCTCCTAGTCACCATTATCATCATAACTGCACTGATAATGCCTACTGCAGCTAATACAACTAAGTATATTGGGCTGATAGTGAAGAACGTACCAACATTACTAGCAAGACTGCTACTAGCATTAGTTGCAGGACGTGGACCACTCCAGTCACCACTAGTTGCGTTATATGTTCCACCTAGATTAGTATCAATAGTTTGATAACTAATACCACCTAAGACACTAAAAATGATAGGTATCGCAACAGCAAGAACTACACCAGCTACAACCGCCATGATAATCATTTGAACATTACCATGGTTGTGTTCCCTTAATTTCAATAGCTTCATCTTGTAACCATCCGTAAGATTTTTATGTTCTTCTAGTCACCATTATCATCATAACTGCACTGATAATGCCTACTGCAGCTAATACAACTAAGTATATTGGGCTGATAGTGAAGAACGTACCAACATTACTAGTAAGACTGCTACTAGCATTAGTTGCAGGAGTCCCCTGCAGATTTGCATCTATGGTTGTTGTATTTATACCGCCTACGACACTAAAAATGATAGGTATCGCAACAGCAAGAACTACACCAGCTACTACTGCCATGATAATCATTTGAACATTACCATGGTCATTTTTATTTAATGATCTCATTTTTTTTAATCACCAAAAAAACATTATTTTAATAAATAGTATATAAAGAAAACAAAGCCTTTTATGTAAACAGTTTGTATTGATTTGTAATACTATTCCTGTTAGAATATTTTTTTGAAAATAAAATCATAACATTTTTTATTACCATATGGTTGTTTATATTCAAGGTCGATTTCTGGAGTGAGACTAACACCGCTACGGAAAAACTTATGATCTGGACCAATAATTATATCGTGACGTATAGGTTGAACTTTCCATCCTATTTTTTTAAGTGTGTTTTTATCAGTGATTTTAATAGCACGTCTATGAGAGAGTTGAAGAAAGGGTTTAATAAGATCAGGATCAGTAATTCTTACTTTAAATGGATATAAGACCATTTATATTTTACCTCCTTATATCATTTTATCATTCTTTTTATTCTTAAAAATTGTAGAAGCTGTTAAAAATACTTGTACAATAGTAAAAATCATCATTATAATCCCAGGGATCTGTAAAAAATAAACCATTTCAGGAGCAACCTTACTAGTAATAGTATGAATACCTGTTTCAACTTGACCACTGGTAGCATTATAAATCTCGTAAGAAGCCTCTATCTCAAGCATGTTAGCTGCTAAAAAAAACCATAAGACCGTGTCAAGAATACTAAAAATAAAAGCCCAAAACATGTCTCCTTCTCTAAACTTATCAATAGCAAAAAACATAAAGATAAGGGCAGATATAAATAAGATTATAAACAACCAATTTAGCATATTTTTTTTAGCCTCCTCTCTTTTTTAATATAAAATCAGCAGCTACAATAGCAATTGCTAAGCCTACAAGAACTGTAAAAAGCATACCTAGCTCTGGTATACCTGCAAGAAACGTGCTAAAACTAAGTATACCGCTTGTACTCATAAGAAACATACCTGCAACTGTCGGGTCACGTGTTTTGTACCAGACGGCGATTGTAAGGGCTATAATTGGGAAAAGCCAAAACACGTTACCATTACCAAATATTTGTTCAAATTTATCAGTATATGGACTGAAAGTTGTATTCCATGGTCTGTTTATAAAATCACTACCATTAATCGCCATAATTTATCCACTCCCTGTAAGCATACCAATGATTGCGCCGACATACAAAAACATGACACCAAAAGTAAATAATACTTTAAACTCAAGAGGGACCCAATTGCCTATGTCAATAACACTAAGGCATTTAATCCAACTAGTCCACAAAACCGTACTAAAAAGATATACACCTATCATGTTAGTACTCTGAGTAAGTTTAGCTACAACAAGAGCACCAAGACCACCAGCAGTAATAATTGTAAGCCATACCCATTGAGCACCACCAGTAAGACCTGTTACAGTTTTAAAAACACCATCAGCACTAGAAAGATCCATAGCCATACCAGTATCAACCTTAGTAAAAACATAAAGACTGCTTACAATACTAATAGAAATTGTAGCAAGAATTATAATGAGGACCCAATCATAACAAATTTGAAAAAAACTATTCCAATCACGTGCCATATCTATCCTCCTCCAAAATTTTTACTTGTATTACGATCAATAATTATACCAAACAATATCAGAAGACCAGGGATAATTCCACCTGCAGCAGCAAGTAATGCATCATCAAAACCAATATAGACATTAATAAAAATAAAAAGTCCACCGAGAATGATCATCATTTTACCAGCATCCTGCTGATCTGCAAAAAAGAAACCAGCTACTAAAAGACAAAACATTACAAGATGACTCCAAACAAGAGGGTTAGGACCAAAAATGTTTGTCATTAATGTATTAAAAC
>Ga0272442_10002877_pt1 | contig 24525 bp, 20 predicted proteins | sample SSMForm2O_FD_200262 | JGI IMG/M metagenome (GOLD analysis project Ga0272442, IMG submission 200262) | Marine sediment archaeal communities from Little Sippewissett salt marsh, Falmouth, MA, United States - SSM-Form-2O | ecosystem: Environmental > Aquatic > Marine > Wetlands > Sediment ...
TATATAGCCTACTGTATAGCCTCTGCAAGGTTAGTATGGATTCTGAATAGGTGAATATTGGTTAGATGAATGGATCAGACCCCGCCATTAAGCCCCTTAGAACGCTAACAGCTTGCAGTATTATTAACATTCAAAACAGGATGAATTAAATTGCTTCTCTCAGAAAACGACCACTGGGACCTGATGAAGTCCTTCTTCACAGAAGAGGGCCTCGTCAAGCAGCACCTAGACAGTTACAACGACTTCACTAGGAACACGCTGCAACAGATAATAGACGAAATTGGTGGCATCACAATCGAGGTGCCAAACCATATATACGATATCAAATTCGGCGCAATCGAGATAGGAGACCCCCGAGTAGTCGAGGTAGACGGCACAGTACGCGAAGTCTACCCACGAGAAGCCCGGATAAGAAACCTCACATACTCTGCACCTCTCTACCTAGAGATTGAGCTAGACGATGAGGGACGCGAGACATATGAACGCGTCAACATAGGCGACCTACCGATAATGGTAAAATCAAACCTATGCCTCCTAAGCCGCCACACTGAGGACGAGTTAGTAAAACTCGGAGAAGACCCCAAGGAAGTCGGGGGATACTTCATAGTAAACGGCAGTGAACGAGTCATAGTTAGCTTAGAAGACTTGGCTCCCAACCGTGTTCTGGTTGAGACTGATAACAGGGGCGCAAGGCCGGTCTACAAGGGCAAGGTCTTCAGCACAACTGTTGGCTTCAGGGCACGCATCGAGGCCAGCCTCAAAGCCAAGGGTGAGATGAGTGTAACAATCCCAGGAGTACCCGTACCGGTGCCACTGATAATACTCATGAGAGCACTCGGCGTCGAGACAGACAGAGAAGTAGCCGAGATGGTAAGCCTCAACCCAGACATACTCAACGAACTAGAGCCAAGCTTCCGCGAGGCATCCACAGTCCAGACAATAGAGGACGCCGTATTATTCATAGGAAACAGGGTAGCCTTCGGACAGGTCAAGGACTTTAGGCTAAAAAGAGCCGAGACCATCCTCGACAGAAACCTCCTCCCCCACATCGGAAGGGATCCAGATGATAGATTTGATAAGGCAGTCTTTCTAGGCGAGATGGCGTCAAGGATAATCGAGCTAAAACTCGGGCTACGTATGGAGGACGATAAAGACCACCTCAGAAACAAGAGGATCAAGCTAGCCGGACCACTCCTTGCAGAGCTATTCAGGTCCGCCTTCTGGAGCCTCTACAGGGACATGAGGTACCAGTTCCGCAGGATGAGCACACGCAGGAAAGGCGTCCTCATCAGCGCAGCCGTCAGGCCTGGAATAATCACAAGCAGGATCCAGCATGCCCTCGCGACTGGAAACTGGAGAAGGGGCAGGGTCGGAATGACCCAGCTCCTAGACCGTACCAACACGCTTTCAACTCTTTCTCACTTACGCAGGCTCCAGAGCCCCTTGAGCCGTTCACAGCCCAACTTCGAGGCAAGAGACCTTCACAGCACCCACTGGGGTAGGCTTTGTCCAAACGAGACTCCCGAGGGAGCCAACTGTGGACTGGTCAAGAACCTTGCTTTAATGAGTAGCGTAAGCGTCGGTACAGACAGCGAGAAGATCAAGCGGACACTCGAATTCATGGGTGTTACCCGGAGCAAGGACGTTGATGAGCAGCTCAGGCACACAGGTACCAAGATATTCGTAGAAGGATACCTGCTGGGTTATACTACATCCCCAGATATACTCGTCAATACCTTCCGCGAGATGCGCCGCAAAGCTGAGATCAGCGGAGAAGCCAACATTGTATTCTACAAAAATTATAACGAGATATATGTCAACTGCGACGAGGGAAGAATCAGGAGACCCCTCATAGTAGTGGAAGACGGAAAACCCCTACTCAAGCAACGATATATACGCAATATCAGGCAGGACAGATGGGCGTGGAGTGACCTAGTCAGGGAAGGAATCATCGAGTACCTAGACAGCGACGAGGAAGAGAACGCTTACATCGCCATTGACCAAGAAGCTTTGACATCAGAGCATACACACGTTGAGGTATGCTCCTATACGATATTGGGCGTAGGCTCAGCCATCATCCCATACGCAGAACACAATCAGTCTCCACGTAACACATACCAGGCGGCCATGGCGAAGCAGGCTCCCGGCGTCTATGTACTTAATTATCGGGATAGGACAGACACCCGTGGACACTTGCTGCATTATCCACAGAAGCCGCTGGTAGCGACAAAGCCTATGGATGTTATCGGTTATAATGAGCGTCCAGCGGGTCAAAACTTTGTCATAGCGATCCTTAGCAGCATCGGCTACAACATGGAGGACGCAATAATATTCAACAAGGCCGCAGTCCAGCGTGGACTGGGCAACAGCAGCTTCTTCAGGATCTACAAGGCCGAGTGCAAACAATACCTCGGAGGAAGCAAGGACAGGCTAACCATCCCAGAAGCAGGTATCCGCGGATACCATGGTGCAGATTCCTACAGGATGCTGGAGTCTGATGGGCTCATCGCCAATGAAGCAGAGGTAAAGGGCGGAGACATACTCATCGGAAAGACCAGCCCACCCAGATTCATGGAGGAATACCGAGGCCTAGAGGTCAGAGGACCACAGCTCAGAGACACCAGCATAGGCGTCAGACCCAACGAGGTTGGAGTAGTAGACAGCGTATTCATCACCAAGGACATTGAGGGCAGCCAACTGGTCAAGGTAAAGGTTAGGAGCAACAGGATCCCAGAGCTGGGAGACAAGTTCGTATCAAGGCACGGCCAGAAGGGTGTCATCGGGATGCTGGTCCCACAGGAAGATATGCCATTCAGCACGACAGGTGTTATTCCTGATATTATCATGAACCCCCACGCTTACCCCAGCAGGATGACCGTAGGACAATTCATCGAGGCCATAGGCGGAAAAGCCGCAGCCATTAGAGGCGAGATCGTTGATGGCACGCCATTCGCAAACGAGGAGCCCAAGACATTACAGCAGCATTTGATCGACTTCGGCCTCCAGCCAGGAGGAAAAGAGATACTATACGATGGTATGAGTGGTAAACGGTTCGAGACCGAGATATTCCTTGGCGTAGCATTCTACCAGAAACTCCATCACATGGTAGTTGACAAGATACACGCCCGTGCAAGAGGACAGGTCCAGATGCTTACAAGGCAGCCCACAGAGGGACGTGCCCGGGGCGGAGGACTCAGATTCGGAGAGATGGAGCGAGACTGCCTCGTAGGACACGGCGCAGCCATGCTGCTCAAAGACAGGCTACTAGAGGAGTCAGACGCCTACACCATCTATGTCTGCGAGAAATGTGGACGACAGGGATACTATGATATCAGGCAACGCAAATACACGTGCCCAACATGTGAAGGTAAGAGCGATATCGAGCCAGTCACCGTAAGCTACGCCTTCAAGCTGCTACTGCAGGAGATGCAAAGCCTATGTTTGTCGCCAAGCCTTGTGCTGGCCAAGGAGGTCTAAAAATGAGCAAGGTAATAGACGCAATCAAATTCGGGTTACTACCACCAGACGAGATCAGACGCCTCAGCGTAGTAGAGATCGGTACAAGCGATACCTACGACGAGGACGGTGCTCCTATTGCAGGTGGCTTGATGGATCAGCGGCTTGGAACACTAGAGCCCAGACAACGCTGCCGCACTTGTGGTAACATCGCAATCAACTGTCCGGGTCACTTTGGTCACATCGAGCTAGCGGTACCAGTAGTACACGTAGAATTCGCAAAACAGATCTACAAGGTATTATCCGCGACTTGCAGAGGCTGCGGAAGCATACTGCTAGACCAAGACCTGAAAGATAAGCTGCAGGAGCAGCGCCGGGTCGATCTTGAGATGTTTGGTAAGGTCAGTGACGAGACATCTGCTGAGATTATGAAGCAGGCTAAGAAGTATAAGCGTCACAAGGAGTGCCCATACTGTGGCATGGTTCAGACAGTGGTCAAGTTCAATAAACCAACCAGCTTCATGGAGATCGAGAAGGAAGAGTTCTTTGATGAGGGCATTGAGGCAGAGGAAGAGGTTACCCGCAGGCTCACACCCAACATGATACGGGAGTGGTTTGAGCGAATCCCAGATGGTGACCTTGAGATGCTGGCTTATAACCCGGAGGTAGCCAGACCAGAGTGGATGGTATTACAGGTAATGCCAGTCCCACCAGTTGACGTAAGGCCAAGCATCATACTAGAGTCAGGCATCAGGGCAGAGGACGACCTCACCCACAAGCTCGTAGACATCATCAGGATCAATCAACGGCTCAGGGAGAACATCGATGCAGGAGCACCCACTCTCATTATCGAAGACTTATCAGAGCTACTGCAATATCACGTTACAACATACTTCAACAACGAGGTAAGCGGAATACCCCCGGCACGCCATCGATCAGGCAGGACACTGAAATCCCTCGCGCAGAGGCTAAAAGGCAAAGAGGGAAGATTCAGGGGAAACCTAAGCGGAAAACGTGTCGACTATTCTGCTCGTACGGTTATCAGCCCAGACCCCAACTTGGATATTAATCAAGTAGGTGTCCCGGTTCATATCGCGACCAAGCTTACAGTACCCGACGTGGTTACTGAGAGAAACTTGGAGGATATCAAAAAACTGGTCATCAATGGACCAAACAAGCACCCGGGCGCACTATACGTTATCAGGCCAGACCAGAAACGCATCAGGCTAGAGTTCGTCCAAGACAGGAACCTTATCGCGGAAAGCGTAGAGCCTGGATTCATTGTCGAGCGTCACCTGAAGGACGGGGACATTGCGCTGTTCAATCGACAGCCCAGCCTCCACAGGATGAGCATCATGGCCCACAGGGTCAAGGTACTACCGTACAAGACCTTCAGGATGCATCTCACCGTCTGTCCCCCTTATAACGCGGACTTTGACGGTGACGAGATGAACCTCCACATACCCCAGAGCAAGGAAGCCCAGACAGAGGCAAGGATGCTGATGCAGGTTCAGGACCAGATACTTAGCCCAAGATATGGGGCTCCAATTATCGGTGCAGGCAAGGACTACATCAGTGGCGCTTACCTGTTAACACGAAAGGAGACCATGCTGAAGGCAGATGAGGTCGGTAAACTGCTCAGCTACGTCGGATACAAGGGTGAGATTCCCAAGCCAACCGTTACTGAGCCGGTGCCTCTTTGGAGTGGAAAAACGATATTCAGCGTCTTCCTCCCCAAGGACTTTAGCTTCGTCAGCAGGGCAAATATTTGTAATCACTGCGCTGAATGCAAGTACGAGGCATGTGAATATGATGCCTATGTTATGATCCAGAACGGTGAACTCAAGACAGGGATCATTGACAAGAACAGTATCGGCGCTGAGCGCCCGGATACTATCTTCCACAGGGTCATCAAGGACTATGGCACTGATGCGGGTCACGATTTCCTCAACGGGGTTAGTAGGCTTATCAACGGATTCCTGACCATTAAGGGCTTTACTTACAGCTACGATGAGTTGAACCTTGAGGAGAAGGAGATCAAGGACATCAATAAGGTCATGCGGAGTATGGAGAAGAACGTATCCAAGCTCACCGATGAATATGAGAACGGTGTGCTTGAGCGTCTCCCCGGTCAGACACTTCAGGAAAGCTTCGAGATCAAGGTAATGAACGAGCTAGCCAAAGCCAGAGACGCAGCAGGTGAAATAGTCCAGAATGGGCTGCCCTTGGAAAATAGCGGTATCATCATGACACGTAGCGGTGCTCGTGGTAGCAGCCTAAACATCGGTCAGATGATGGGCAGCGTAGGGCAGCAATCAATTAGGGGTAAGCGTATCATGAGGGGCTACGAGGACAGGACTCTCCCCCATTTCAAGGAAAATGACGCTACCCCAATCGCCAGAGGATTCGTCTATAACTGTTACAGGGATGGATTGACGCCATTGGAGTTCTTCTTCCACGCTATGGGTGGTCGAGAAGGACTTGTAGACACGGCTGTACGTACCCAGCAATCTGGTTACATGCAACGCCGTCTCATCAACGCCTTGGAGCACCTCCGAGTCGAGTACGACGGCACCGTAAGAAATAGCGTCGGCGACATCGTACAGTTCACCTATGGTGAGGACGGTATCGACCCGAGTAAATCAGATCACGGTGTTGCGGTAAACGTAGCGCAGCTGACAGACCGTACCAAGATCAATATGGAGAAGGGTAGGAAGGCAACAGATAAGTACGTCAACGACAAGATCGATGGGATCCAGACCGAGATACCCATACTCCTCAAAGAAGAGTTACGCAAGAGGCTGACCGAAGAACCTTTGACAAAACAAGGGGTTGACGAGGTTATAGCCTCGGTTCTGAGAAACTATGACTATAGCTTGGTTGAGCCCGGTGAAGCAGTAGGGATACTTGCGGCTCAGTCTATTGGTGAGCCCGGTACACAGATGACGCTAAGGACCTTCCACTACGCTGGAGTCGCTGAGCTAAACGTAACTCTGGGACTCCCAAGGCTTATCGAGATCGTTGATGCTCGTAAGAGCCCATCAACGCCGGTAATGGACATCTACCTAGACTCCAAACACAGCAAATCAGAGAGGAAGGCACGTGAGGTAGCCGTGAAGCTAACCTACACGACAATCGACGATGTAATAGACAGCGTCAACGTAGACCTCAGAGATGAAGCAGTAAAAATCAAACTTGACCCCGAGCGGATGGAGACACTTGGTGTAAAACCCGAGGATATCAAGACCGTGTTCCCCTATGGGGTTGAGATGTCTGAAGACTTGGAGTTAGTCGTATCCTTAGAGGAGGATAAGAGCCATGACCCAGACCCAATCATCAAGAATATCACCGAGACCCGCATAAAGGGAATCGAGGAGATCAACAGGGTTCTCACCACCATCGAGGACGGTGAATGGCTAATCAGGACAGACGGAAGCAACCTTGAGGGGGTTCTAAGAATCGATGGAATCGACCCCAGTAGAACCACCACCAACAATGTACACGAGATAGCAAACATCTTCGGTATCGAGGCTGCTCGTAACGCGTTAATCAAGGAGGCGCACGCTGTGCTAACCGAGCAGGGACTAGACGTTGATATCAGGCACGTAATGCTGGTATCAGACATTATGACCAAGACCGGCGAGGTACAGCAGATTGGTCGTCACGGTATCAGCGGCGAGAAATCAAGCGTACTGGCTAGGGCAGCTTTCGAGTTGACTATACAGCACCTTGTGGAAGCTGCGATCAAGGGTGAGATCGATCCACTTAAAGGGGTCATCGAAAACATAATCGTCGGACAGTCAATGCCACTGGGAACAGGAAGCGTTGAGCTGTTCATGACACAAAGAGGAAGAAGCGATGAGTAGCAGAGATCAACAGCTGAGACTCGCTCTCTCCACCGGTAGGGTCCAACTGGGCTCCAAACAGGCGGTAAGAGAGCTCAGAAGAGGACGGGCAAGAATGGCTATACTTAGTAGTAATTGCCCAAATGAGATGAAAGAATCCATAGAGAACTATGGAAAACTTGGAAATATACCAATATGGAATCATGACAAGGATAGCGTGGACCTTGGTATGCTATGTGGAAAACCTTATCCCGTATCAGCCATTGTCATTAACGACCCCGGGGATTCGAGGATTCTTGACATCGTGAAGGAAGAAGAATAGGATGCTAGAAAACGTAAAAATAACAGAGACTGAGATGAAGTTCATCCAGCTCTTACAGAACATGACAGGAGCCACAATAGTGGACTGCATCGTAGACGAAGAAAATGATACACTAATTTTCACAGTCAAGAAAGGAGAAGTCGGCTTAGCAGTTGGCAAGGGCGGAGAAAAGATCAAACGATTCCGCAACATGACCAACAAGCAAGTCGAGATATATGAGTATATGCCGGAGCCTGAAAAGTTCATCAAGAATGCATTGAAGCCAGCCAAGGTCAAGGATATCCGCCTCGTTGACCGGATGGGGAACAAGAAGATTGCCATGGTTAACGTGGAGCCTAAGGACAAGGGTATAGCTATAGGCAAGAATGGAGCCAACATCAAGAAGATCAGGTTCCTTGCTGAGAGATATTTTCAGCTCGACACAGTTGTAATTAACTAGACGTTTACTGTCTACATTTTTTAACCCATTTTTTGAATTAGCTCATTCACAATGTTAACTATTGCATCCGGGTTGTTTGTACTGAAATAGATTCTTCTCCCCTTTTTCGGGGTAACCCGTACACCGTGTCTGTAGTTTTGTATGAATCCGGTGCTCCAGTCCCAGCCAAAACGGATGCCTAGCCCACCGTAATAGTACCAAGATGGTCTATGTGTCTCAATATAGTCAATGTTATCCAGTCTAACATTACGGGTGATAACACCGAATCCAACTGTAAGCCTATCCAAAGAGACAGAGATTCGCAAAGTCCGGAAATTACCGTACATAAAAAAGAGCAACAAGAATACGAAAACCATAATCACTTTAGGTCTACTTTGCGGGATTATTGTACTGAGATAGAGCATTAACCCGATTGCTCCGAATATCACTATATTGAATATTGGGTGCGCTGAGACTTCCTCAAAATAGTGATAATCGGTTCTATATTCTGACACGTGATCCAATTCATGGGCTCATTAAAATTGGTTACTGAGGGGTTAAGATAAAATTACTGATACGTATATTGTATTATGAATTCTGTTTGGCCTGATGGCAATCGATGTGCGGTTTGTTTTACCTTTGACTTGGACGCAGAGTGGGTCTTCATGGGAAACGACCCCAGCATCGCTGATAAACCACGCATCAAAAGTCAAGGCGAGTACGTATGGAACTCGGATATAGTGCCTCGGATACTTGATGTGCTGGATGAGCATAATCTGCCCGCCACCTTTTTCGTTGTGGCTATGAACGCTGTTAATCACCCGGATGTGGTTGGCGAGATAGTGGATCGCGGCTATGAGGTGGCTACTCATGGCTGGAAACATGAGGCTATTGATCACCTTTCTTATGAGGATGAGAAGGAGCTGCGTCTCAGGATGCTTAAGGCGATCGAGGATGCGACCGGTTACAAGCCTGTGGGGAACAGGGTGGCTGGCGGTGAGATTGGGGTCAATACCCATGATATTCTAAAGGAGCTTGGTTATCTGTATGATAGCAGTTTCAGGGGCTCTGATATGCCGTATAAGCTGGATAATGGTTTGGTGATTGTGCCGAGTTATTATGAGATAGATGATTTCCACCTGTTCGCGGATTACCCCAAGACAGGGTACAAGGCTAGGATGCTGAGCCCAGAGACTGGGTATGAGATCTGGAGCACCGCGTTTGATGGATATTACAGGTATGGTTTGTGCTGGACTAGTATGTTCCATCCCCAGATTATTGGGAAGCCGGGGAACATTATGTTGCTGGAGCGGCTTATTGGGTACATGCGGAAGTTCCCTGATGTCTGGTATGCTAATGCTCGTATGATTGCTGAGCACTGGGCATAAAAACATCATTTTGTCCCAATTTTATGGGATAACTTTATATGAAACTAAACAAAAACATAAACATTACTTTCAATGAACGTTGACAGTAAGAGGGGGAGAGAATGCATCAATACCAAATCGGGTTAACCTCATCATACATCGCATTAACCCTTGGCGGATTCTACTTCATGTATGCCCTCAAATACTACATCTCAAGCCTACTAGCCCTAGGGCTATTCTCCATTGACCCCGAAAAGCTTCAATCCAAGCCATTCCACAGAATTCTCTCACTCCAAAACCAAGATGAGATCACTATAGGAGATGAGCCTTGGGTCTCGATTCATCTACCCTTCTTCAATGAGTTGAATGTTGCGCGACGTATTCTGGAGGCGTGTATGGATATCAACTATACCAACTATGAGGTGCTGGTTGCCGATGATTCACGGGATACCACTATCGAGATTCTTCGTGAAAGAGGTTGGAGACACGGGAATCCTATCATTAAATTTGTCCATAGAAAAGACCGATCAGGGTACAAGGGTGGAGCACTTCAGCAAGCCATGAAGTATATCCATCCATTAACCCAGTTTATAGTGGTTTTTGACGCTGATTTTGTGCCACCTGCAAAAATCATACGCCAGTTTATTCACCAGTTCAGGCTCCACGAACAAGACAAGAAACCTGTTGCCGCTGTACAAGGCTACCAGCTTCACTACCTGAACCGCAACGAGAACTGGATCACCAAAGGAGTGCGAGCCGAGTTCAGTGGAAGCTACATGGTGGAACGATTAGCTGAGGAGATCATTGGGGCTATGAAGATGGTTAGTGGCAGTGTCTTCATGTTCAAGGCTAGTGTCTTGAGGGAGTTGGGATGGAACCATAGTATTACTGAGGACTGGGATCTGACCATCAGGCTTTACATTGAGGGCTTCAAGGTGGTCTACACTCCATTGATACAGGCGCCAGCCGAGATACCCACCACTGTTCGTAGGATCATCCGGCAACGGATGAGGTGGGCTGAGGGGCATACTTTTGCTGTACGCAAATATTTCCTATCTGCGATAAGGAGTGGCAAGCTTACTCTCGCTGAGAAACTGGAGTTTCTTTATTTCGCGCCCTATTATCTTCAATCGTTTATCTTCATAATTGGGAGCGTCGCTTGGATAATCGCCCAGTATTATAAACGTCATCCATCTTTCTGGACTCCAACTCTTGGCTGGAGTCTAGTATTCAGTAACTTTTTGGCTATTCCCATGATGGGGTTCACTGGGATATTCCTTGAGGGGGATTTGGCTGAGGATTTTAATGGAGTCTTTGGTTTTATCGCTCTCAGCTATTTCATTATGCCCTATCAGGCTTATGCGGCTTTGAAAGGATTATTTGAGTCTGAGGAGGGCTTCTGGTTTAGGACATTAAAGACGGGGCATATTACCGATTATTTCCTTGGTATAAAGCTTCGAGGCTTAATAGAGTGGATTAAAAAGCTAAGGAAGAGCCGGGAGCTGGAAGCCTTGGATACTATACGGGTTCCAGTAAAGCTCCCAATCAGGCGTCTACTGTTCTTTTCCATTGTTTTTCTTGTTATTTGGCCGGTTCTTGAGTTTGATTCCGGTGCTTCAACGGGTTCTAGTCTCGTGTATTTCCTTGGTTACATGTTAAGAGGTGTTGTGAATGGGTAGACATTACAGTGTATCGGGGGGTAACCTCTATATCTTCACTACTGGACAAGAAAGGCTTCTGGACTTAGGGGTATTTCCAAGTGAGTTGAATCTCTTTGAGGCTGAGTCTGCTTGGCGTGTATCGCCTTGGATAGCGGTGGTGGAGAATGTTCTTCAGAAGGCTGCCGAGATGGCTCAGATCATCTTGCAACTCAATGACTATGAGAGGATTAGTCTTCCAACAAATATATTGGAACACTATTTCCTCGATGGGGACGAGTACTCGTTGCTTGAGGTCATTCAGCAAGCGAGTGTTGAGGTATCACCGGTAATTAATTTGCAGGATGATGCTCCAAGCTAAAAAGAGGGTTAGTAGTTGCCGTATTTTATTACGGCTCTTCCCACAGCGTTGTAGCTAGCCCTTGGCATGTCCTGATAGACTGTGCAACCTGGTCCAAGCATGAAGCCTCCGCCCTCGCCTGCATCCTCTATCGCCTTCTTTACATCAGCCTCTACTTGCTCAATCTTACCTGAGCGCATGGCGTTATAGCTTCTATCGAGTCCACCGCAGATGGCGAACTTGTCGCCGTAGATCTCCTTGCCTTTGTTTAGCCAAGTATAGTCGTGGGTGTCCCAGTTGATCATGTCTACAGGGTATTGTTTGAACCACCCTGATTCCATGAGTCCTTGATCCTGTGCGTTGCCCTGTGGGGTGCTGCAGATGTGCATCATCTTGATCTCACAATCCACGGCTTCTAGCACCTTCTTGTCGTAGCCCAAGGCGTATTCCTCGAGTTGGGGGACTGTAAGATCTCGCCATATCCTGCCTCCACCGCCAATACCATAGAATATGCCTTGGATTCCGGTGTCGATGCATGCTTTGGCGAAGTCAATGGTGGTCTGGGTGATGATGTCCAGTCCGTGTTTGAGGCTGTCTGGGTCCTTCTTCATGTCCTCGATGACTCTTTCTGGGGTTCCTACACCGTTCATCGCCTGTATGATGGGGCTTGGGATGGTGTAGATCACGGGCATGGTTCTGAGGTCTCGGGCGAGTATCTCGTTGGTTCTAACGAACTCCCTTAGTTCCTTTTGGGGGTCCAGTACCCAGAGCTTTTTCCAGTCCTTTGTCTCTTTTACGACTGTTTCGATGGTCGGTGCTTCTTCCTCGTTGTCCCTGAAATCGAATCTGCTGCCCCACTGCATTGCCATGAACCTGTAGAAGGGTGTTACCTTGAGTAGGTCCATCTTATAGTCGAGTTCTCTGAGTAGTGCTATGTGGGCTCTTGCGGCTTCTTCTCCGCTTCTTTGGGCTAGTGCCCAGCTGTAGTGGTCTAGCCAGTTTACTGCGGGGAAGTGTCCCCAGATGCTCCACGGTACTCTGTCGGGTTGCTCGCGGCGGATTACCGCCATTACTCTTTCATATCTATCAGAATCCAAATTGTATCAATTAGACTGGTGCTACTTCTCTATTGAATTTGTCTATTCTTTGTTTCCTTTCTTCGTGTGTTAATCAGGAAGACTGTAATTATTATTACTGTGAGTATGATGGCTGCTGAGGAATGCTGGGTATATTCTCGTAGTATTCTGTCGATTAAGGGTTCTGAGGTGGCTGCTAGTTTTATGGGTGTGTCGCTGATGAGGCTTATCGTGTAGTTTTCTTGGTTGAATGTGATGGTTATTGGTTTTGTGAGGTTGTCTCGGTTGATCAGGTATGGTCCTCCGGGTTGTGGGTTGGGGATTAACGTGAATTGGCGGAGAAAGGTGAGGGTTATTATGGCTTTGCCTTCTTGGTTTATAGTGATGGTCTTTGTTTTGTTGTTTTGTTGGATCGTGATTTGTGTGTTTGCAGCTGGTTTATCATCAAGGGTTGCCTCTACTAGATAGACTCGTCGGATGCAGGTGTATCCTTCTTTAACGTTTTGGATGATCTCTATGTCTTCTGTGAAGTCGATGTTTCCTGTGATTGTGATGGGTGTTTCATTTCCCCATCCTGCTTCGAGTGTGAGGTTTCCCAGTGTTACCTTGTCACATTGTATCTGTTGGGGTGAGTACATGGTCAACTGGAGGTTTCCGATTTCGGTTTCAAAGAATTCGACATTTGCTGGAGTGTTTGGTTGACACCAGTCCATTATTAGATAATCTGTCTTGGTTCCATTGGTTTTCAGGTTCAATCCTAGTGTCCTATGTGTGGATATGCCCCTGTGTGTTGTGTTTGTTAGCTGTATGTTGAAGTCACCGTCCCAAGCTGATAGGTAATCGATCTCTGAGTCTTCAATGAATGCCCAGCTATAACCTGTGAGTCTTAGATAGTAGATGTGTGTGTTTTGAGCTTCGATGGCTGAGTCACCATCTATGTATACTGTGTCTAGTGTCGTGTTTATTGCTTCCAGTTTGCCATCAACGATTATGATCCTCGGCGGGTTAAGCAGAGTACAATTATTCATTTTGAAATCGAAGGCGGATTCTCCTGCCTTCACCAGTTGGCTCTGAGTGAATTGATCATGTTTTCCTGTTATTGTTTGATTTATCTGGACTCGGCTTCTCTCATAATAAAGAAGTGTGCTTTCTATGGTGGAGTCATTAAACTCTGCATCCATGCTTGATTGGGTCCCAAAGTTTCCAATATTTGTTTTATTTACGCTGCATTCTGCGTTTTCTGCCAATCTGATAAATCCGATGTTTGAGTTTTGGGCTCTGATCCTGCTGTTACCTGATAACCCTATACCTGTGCTGAAATACTTCCGGTTATTCACCTCATAGGTTGAGTAAAATTCGACATTGATCAGTTTGATTGAGGCGTTTTGTGATGCCTGAAGGCTATGAGGGCTCTCTAATACAATACTGCAGTTAATGGCTGTCAGTCTACTGTTTCCAGAAACAGTGTATTCTGCTTCCTCGATGTCAGCGAATGTTAACACCGTGTTATTCAGTGTAAGGCTGGAGTTACCTTCTAGGATCAAGCCTCCGTATACCATGTGACTGCCCCCTTCTATAGTGGTAGAGGCATTACCCTCCAGCTTTATTCCATCAATTATCCCAGTAACAACGGGTTCTGCGTATACTAATGGTGATAAACACAATAGCAAGACTGCGAAAAATATCGCTCCTTTATCCATCTATTTTACTTTCATAACAATACAAATATAAGTAATGACCCCCGGAAACACCACTTAAGGTAACCCCTATAAATGATGATCTACGTGATCCATCCATACTTTTAGGTGAAAAAGATGCAGTACAGAAAATTTGGTCAACTCGACTGGCAGGTCTCAGCCCTAGGATTCGGAGCCATGAGGCTCCCAATAATCGGGGGAGACAGCAGCAAGATCGAGGAACCCCACGCCATCAAGATGATCAGATACGCCATCGACCACGGCGTAAACTATGTAGACACAGCATACCCATACCATCAAGGACAGAGCGAGTTCCTAGTAGGCAAAGCCCTCCAAGACGGATACAGGGAGAAGGTTCGTTTAGCTACCAAGATGCCCAGCTGGCTCATTGAGCAATACGAGGACTTTGACAAGTACCTCAATGAGCAACTGGAGAAGCTAGATACCAGCCACATCGACTACTATCTACTCCACGGTCTCAACAAGGGCAGATGGCCAAAACTCAAGGAGTTAGGAGTATTTGAGTGGGCTGAGAAGGCAAAGGCTGATGGCAGGATCAAACACCTTGGCTTCAGCTTCCACGATGATTATGAGCTATTCGAGAAGATACTGGAAGATTCAGAGCACTTCACTTTCTGCCAGATCCAACTCAACTATATGGACACCGAGTACCAAGCAGGTGTCAAGGGCTTGAAACTTGCAGCCAGTAAGGGCTTGGCAGTGGTTATCATGGAGCCTATCAAGGGTGGAAAACTAGCTGTTACTCCGCCCAAGGATGTTCAAGCTGTCTGGGATAAGGCAGAGAAGAAGCGTAAACCTGCTGAATGGGCGCTTCAATGGGTCTGGAACCATCAAGAGGTCAGCGTGGTTCTCAGCGGCATGTCTGAAATGAGACATGTGGAGGAAAACGTCGAGTACGCTGGTCGAAGCGGACCCGGCAAATTAACAGACACTGAACTCAGTCTCATAAAAGAGGCAAAACAGGCGTACCTGAATCTTGGATTCGTCGGTTGCACTGCATGTAGATACTGTATGCCTTGCCCACAGGGAGTAGCCATACCGGAAATCCTTGGTCTCTACAATGAGTACTATATGAGCGGTCAGAATGCTGAGATCAAGGAGAAATACTGGGAAACGATCACCCCAAAGACCCATAGCACCAACTGTATTAGCTGTGGTGTCTGTGAAGAACAGTGTCCCCAAGAACTTCCCATCAGGAAATTCATGAGCGAAACGGCTAGAATGTTCCCCACGCCAGAGTAAATTAGGGGTTATTCCCCTTCCGGTTTTTTAAGCAGATCTCGTATCTCGCGTAGAGTAATTAGTATCTCGTCGTCAAGTCCGGGGCCTCTTGGTACTGGTTCCTCATACTTGTCGGGCTCGGTTGTTGTAACGTAGGGTGTCCTGAATTTACGTAGCTCGTTTAGTATGAAGTCCCTGACTTCCTCGTAGAACCTTATTCCTTCCAGTTTCTCTTCTGGTCCAGTCTGGTTGCTACCCGAATAACCTGCTGTCTCGATACTCACACTGCCCAATCCGAATAACCTGTCAAATACTCCAGCGTTACTGCTGATGTTTGTGATTGTCCGGAAGGGTACATGTTTGCGGGTTATGGTTAGTATGCCTTTCTTGACGTATATCTCGGGCATGGACTCTCCTGACTTGCTGATGACGCTGTACTCGATGCTGTTGATGTAGATGGGTGTCAATACCAGTGATGGGATCAACCATACGAGGTTACACACGATAGTCCAGTAGTTGAGTTTCCAGCCCCAAGTATTTACACTGCGCCATGCAGAAGCGAACTCTATTGGGTCGATTGCATGCAGTATGTAAATCAATCCTACTGTTGATATCATTACGCCTAGCCATAGGGTTACTGCGATTGCGATGTTCTTGAACCATAACTTGTGTATGTAGGCTCTGTCTGGTTTGAATATCCTGCCACTAACTACTTTCGCGATTGGTGGCTTGATTACTCTTGTCTCCACTTCTTTTTCCATTTCTTTTTACCTCCTTTTGTATCTTGGAATCTCTTTTGCCGCTAATTTGTTGAATATGGCTGTGCTCTGTCTTGTCATATGCAATTCTTTTTCATCTGGACGTAGCTCGATATTGTATTCACTGGATATTGTATCCAGTGTCTCCCTGCACTCAGCCTCCTTGGGGCACTCTGGACAAAGCTTACCAGCATAACTATCATGCCTGTACCACACTACGACGCCATCAGCCTCAGTGTATATTATAAACACCTGCGCATTAGCCTGATAATCAAACCCTATCAGTAGACCCTTGTAGTCTTGCAGGCTTTCCACGTCAAGCCTGTGGCTCTTCGCGTGTTCTTTTAGCGCCTTGGATATCTTGTCTCTTGCTCTGTTTAGTACTCTTGAAGTGTATGCTGGTGTCCAGTCGGGGTTTGTCTCTGCGATCTCGCTTGTGGTCTTTCCTTTATGGAATTCTTGCCATACGGTTGATTCGTGGTTTGAGAGCAGGCTCATTTTGATCCCTCTGAGATACACATGGTATATCTTTACAAATATTTGGTAAAGATTTACTAATAAAGGTTGTGGAAACCAAAACAATGCTACCCAAAGAAAATAATTAAGAAAATCGGGGAAGCCCTCATAGAGGCCTACATCACCTCCAAGAGGATCCTACTGCGGGGAGGATAACCTCGAGGCAGTGCATCTCCTTCCCCTTTTTTAAGACGCCTCCACTGCCTCGAGCTAGTCATCCATATATGAAAATATATTAAAGGGATTCAGGAGCAAAAATCAAGACATCAAGAATATAGAAAAAATAGGGTTTTGAAAAATAGAGTAATCCTCTGTTATGCGAGCTGACTGGGTCTCCTGCTATGGAGACTCTCATCCCATTTGAGGGGCTCACCTACACTCCAAAGGAATATGTGAGCAGTACTGGGTCCTACACGTTTGAACCTTGATCTCAGACGCTTCACAACATAATCATAATTATTACCCTTGTCCAATCCATCGAGCCATTTCCTGAAACTACCATATTCATCGGCTATCCGCTTGAACTCCTCAGCATTGTGAAGCGTTGCCATTATCTTCTGCTTGTTCCTGATGATACCAGCATCATTCTGGAGCCTCTCCTGCTCCTCCAATCCATAGGCAGCGACCTTGTCGATATCGAAGTCATCGAAGGCTGCCTTGAAGTTGGGCCACTTGTTAGCTATCATCACCCAGTTGAGACCACCTTGGAATATGCAGCGTGTCATGTTTTCGAAGTATTCCTTGTCTTTTGTTGGGCGTTTATTTGTGAAGACCCATTCTGGTATCTTTCTTTCTTCTGGCATGTTTATTCCGTGGTTTTCAGGGTTTTTGAAGCTTTTTAGGCTTGAAACACGGAGGTATGATTATGGAGCCGAGACAGGGACCCAAAGAGGTCGTAAAGGGAAAACATGGTGCTGTTAGCAGTAGTCATCCCATGGTCAGCAAGATAATGATTGATATATTGAAAGACGGTGGAAACGCAGTAGACGCAGCGGTTGCAGCTAGCCTTGCGGGGCCAGTTTATGAGCCTCATATGACCACCATCAGTGGAACAGTAAGCTTCCTCTACTGGGATTCAGGGACCGGTAATAGCTACTTTATGGACGCATCACCCATTTTACCAGCGGGATTGGCTCCCTTCTGTCCTCACCCATATGCCCCTACCTCTGCGGCTGCTATTCCCGGGTCTTCTGCTGGATTGAAGTCGATGCTCGAAAGGTTTGGATCAAAGTCTTGGAAAGAGCTAATCCAACCAGCGATTAAAGCCGCACGAGACGGTCACACAGTAACTAGCTGGGAATACGCGATTCTCTATGGAGGAACCGGAGGAAGATCCAATACATTGGAGGGTCGCACTTTCTTCCCAAGCGGAAGAAAACACTTCGCACCTGATGGGTTTCAGGTTCCAGCAGGAGGAGTCTGGAGGCGCCCAGATCTAGCAAAGACCCTTGAGGCATCAGCAGAGGAGGGTCCAGACTATTTCTTGAATGGTAAATGGGCTAAGAGACTGGTTGAAGAAGCAAATAGCCTCGGCTGGATGATCTCACTCAATGATGTGGCTGGATACGAGCCTATCTGGGTAGAACCCACCCACGCTAGATACAAAGAGAATGAGATAATCGGTATCCCTCCACCCCAACGCGGAGGATTCTACGCTGGTTTCCTCTTCGGGGTTCTGGACAACTTCGACATAGAGAGCCATTATACTGAGTCTGCCGAGACATTGGCGTTGATTGCTTGGATTCTTAGGCGAGCACATCTAGACAGGAACCTAATCCACGACCCAATCTACTATGAAACCCCAATTGACACACTCCTCAGCAAAAACTACCACGAGATAATCTCAGAGTTCTGGAAAAAAAGCCGCCCCAAGAAAGACCTGACACGATACCTAGAACTCACCCACAGCAAGTCTGCCCAAAGAGGCTCACTACCAGCAACAGGGCACATACCTCACGACAGCTGCGAACTCAGTATAGTGGATCAAGAGGGTAACTGGGTGCAGATGATGGAGACCGCTGGGGGCGGTATCCCTGGGGTTGTTGTTGATGGTGTTCCCGGTAGTAGCATTGGGTGGGAGCGATATGCCTTGGTTGAACCCGGTGGAAGGACACAGCACGCCATCGCAAACACACTAGTAGCGAGAGATGGTGAGCCATGGCTGGGTATAGGGTCTCCTGGTGATTGCATCTTCACTGTACCTGAGGTGCTCTTCAGCATTCTTGAATCTGGATGGGAGCCCTACAAGGCGATTGATGCTCCTCGGTTTTGGCCCTTGAGAGATGACTGGACCCTTGAGGTTGAGAACAGGATTGACCTCAGTGTTGTTAATGGGTTAAAGAAGATGGGTATCATGCCCAGACCCTTGGGCGAGTATCATTGGCCTATGGGAAGCATGCAGGTTGTATGGCGAGAAGAAGGATCATATCTGGGAGCCGCTGATCCCCGTCGCTTGGGCATCGCGTTAGCTTATTAGGACTTGGTTCGGTGAATGGCGAGTATATCGCTCAGTAAGCCATGAGCTGTACCCACGCCACCAGCTCCTCCACCAATAACCGTTACCTCAAGAAGCCCATCAGTCATCACGGTCAAGGCATTCAATGTCCCTGATACTCCAGCAAGGGGGTCTGATAGGTGGACTCTTTCCGGTGAGACCTTTGCCTTAACGATCCCTTCCTCAACGTATGCTTCTGCTATTAGCTTGATGCGTTCACCCTTGCTCTTTGCAGCCATGATGTCTTCTGGAGTGATACATGTTATTCCCTTACGTTCAACTTCTTCCACCTTGAGCTCGCCTCCCAGCAAAGCATTCCCCAGAATCATTATTTTGGCAACCGCATCCCATCCCTCTACATCTGCTGTTGGGTCTGCCTCGGCGTAACCAAGTTCTTGCGCTTCTTTCAAGACATCCTCGTATTTCTCGCCCTGCTCCATCTTTGTCAGGATATAGTTTGTGGTACCGTTGATGATTCCCTTGACTCCATAGAGCTTGTGTCCAGCCAAGTTCTCTGATGCGAAATTTATTGCTGGTGTACCGCTGAGAACAGTTGACTCAATCCTATACTGGACATGGTGTTGATCAGCGAGTGCCTTGAGCTCTTTGTATGCTAGAGCCGCTGGACCCTTATTGCTCGTGACAACGTGTTTTCCATTGCTCAATGCTGCTTTAACATGGCTGAGTGCCGGCTCACCCGTCTCAACGTTTGTAATAGTAACTTCTACTATGAGGTCTGCGCCTGTCTCGGTTATTGTCTCTAGGCTTGTCAGCCCTTTTTTTCCTCTTGGGTATGATTCCAGTGTTCCTGTTTCCCCGAAAGTCCTCAATAATAGCTCTAGGTCCAGTCCCTCTGGATCATATATGCTACCCTTGCTTCTTCCAGCAATGGCGACTATCTCTGCCTTCAGCCCATATTTCTCTTTGAGCATCGCTTTTTTATCTCTGATTGTCTCTGCGAATGCTTGGCCGACTACGCCGAAACCGATCAAGGCGATCTTGGTCATTGTATCTCTTTGGGATGGCTAGTTGTTATAATAAGTTTAGTTTCTGATTCTGGGTAGGTTGGTTTAATAATAAGAGGAGGGGTTGCCGCTTCGACCTAGGGGGCTCTCGCAAGCGATCAGCCCATACCTAGTATGGAAGAGGCTCTAGTCCTCTAAAAATACCTTTTCTGACTACTATTTAAGATTTATAGTTTATAATCTATATCCTGTTCTATATACTTTAAATAAATGAGTTTATATAGTTAATGTTTTTCCTTAAACATGTAAATACCTATGATATAGAATACTATTCTATATTTTATTACCTATAAATACAATCTGACTAATGTATGATCAATCCCTCTCGAAGGGTTTATTGGTATAAACGACGTGGCTCAAAACATGAAGATAGCCCTAGTCGAACCACCCAAAGACTTCTGGTTCGTAATGGGAAAATACATACCACCACCATTTGGGCTTCTATGCCTTGCCTCTTATCTGGAACAAGAAAAACCAGAATCTATTATTACTGTGGCTGATAGCCAAGCGGAGGGTCTCGACTGGGATGGATTAGAGAACCGGTTATCAGAGTTAGAACCAGACATTGTAGCCTCGAGTGGTATGGCGACAGCCAACGCATTCTATGGTCTCAGGGTATGCCAGATGGCCAAACAGATTAATCCAGACATCAAAACAGTTCTAGGAGGTCAACATTTTACTGCCCTAGCGGATGAGACCCTTTCCCAGTACCCTGAGGTGGATTTCATCATCCGTGGGGAGGGAGAGGAGACCCTGACCCAGCTCGTGAACAGTGTGGATAAGGGTGTTGGGTTTGAGGATATTCTTGGGCTCAGCTATAGAGGAACAAGTATAGTCCACAACCCGGATCGCCCATTAAGATGCAATCTCGATGAATTCCCATCCCCTGCATATCATCTTGTTGAGGAGCACATGAAAGGCTATTACTTCTCCTTGATGGCTGAGGAAGATCTGCCTTTCGCTATTGTTGAGGGAAGCCGTGGATGCCGCCACAACTGCAGTTACTGTAGCCAGTGGGGGTTCTGGAGACAAAGTCATCGATTCAAATCTCCAGAGCTTGTGGTTGATGAGTTTGATAGGCTATACAGTGAGTATGGGAGCAGGTTCTTCTGGTTTACAGATGATAACTTTGGTCTAGGTGCACACACTGAGGATATTTGTGATGGCTTGATTAAGCGTGGGCTGGGAGACGAGATACAGTGGTTCTGTCAACTCCGGGTAGACGATATCGTAGCGCATCCCGGTATGATGGGTAAACTGAGGAAGGCAGGGGCTATCTGGGCATTGGTTGGCTTCGATAATCCAAGCATGGAGATTCTCAATAGCTATCGACGCACTGGATTGGAGAAGGATAACTCAAAACAAGCAGTGGATCTTCTCAGAGATAATCAGATCTTCAGCCAAGGCACCTTCATCGTAGGGCACCCCAGCGATAGCCATGAGTCTGTCGATGCTCTGCGTGAGTACGCTGATTTCTTGGACCCAGATATCGCGTCTTTCTTCGCCTTGACCCCATTCCCGGGCACAGAGATCTACACAGAGGCTAAGGAGAGGGGTTGGATCATGGATGATAATTGGGCTAACTATGATATGGTTCACGCCATAATGCCTACCATGCATCTGAGCAGAGAAAAGGTCCAGCAGGAACTCTTTGAGTGCTACAATAGCTTCTTTGGGTCTTGGCCGAGAAGATATCGTGGGATATTGAGTGAGAACATTGTTACGCGTCGTACCTATGGGTATCTTGCCAAGCAAAGTATCTTGGCAAACCTGAAAGACTTGTTCAAGTAGTTGATACTATGGAGCCACGGATCAAGCAATCCCAACTCGCAGTATACTTGCTTATCTTCGTGGCTGCCCCCACACTGACCTTCACCCTAGGAACATGGCTAGATCAAACCCTAGGATTCTCACCGTATCCCCCCTTTCCATCAAACATATTCCTCGGGACTGCTGTCATGATCATCGGCTTGAACCTGGGGATCAAATCCACCCGGCAGCTCTATCACGCTGGATTAGGGCTTCCTTGGGGCGAGGCGGCACACGAGGTTGAGACCCAGAGGCTCGTTGTGGATGGGATATACGCCTATTCTAGGAACCCTATGGTTCTCGGGTATAGTCTTCTCCCGGTGGCTATGGGGTTGATGTTTCGAAGCATAGGTATGATGCTATCATTAACCCCCGCTGTTCTCGTACTGAATTATATTATAGTCAAGACCCGTGAAGAACCGAGGCTCTTGGAGCGATTCGGTGATGAATACCTAGCTTACAAGGCGAAAACACCCTTCTTGTTTCCCCGTTGGGATAACTTGCTTCAGGGCTTTCTGGTATCCTATGTCAAGGATCACAGGGATCAATTAACCTATGCCCTATTGGCCGAGACTAGCCTGCTAGTAACCTCAATATTTGTTTCCCAAGACCTCCCCCAAGTTGATTTCCCTAGACACGAGACAGTTTCCAGTATATTATTCGGGGCTATCTGCATACTAGGCATCATAGCCGGAATAGCCCCCAAATGGTGCACCTTTGCCTCAAGGAGTGAGAGACGCGGTAGTGATGGGGTTGCTGGGCATCATCCTGATTGTGGGCATTTCCCGGGGCATACTGTGAAGTGGGGTGGTCGGGTTTTCTGCGCTGGCTGCAGTGGATTGGTTCTTGGGGCTGTTCTGTCTCTTATTGGATTGGTTTCTGGTGGTTATCCTTTGGATGTGGTGGTGGGTTTTTGGTTTGGTGTATTATTGGTTGGGCTTGGTTTGGTCCAGCATTTTATTGATCTAGGCTCTGGCTGGGTCCATTTTTGGCTTAATATCTGTTTTGTGGTAGGCGCGTGGTTCATGTTTGCTGCTATTCAGTTAATTAACCCCAGTTTCCTTGTATCAGTTTACTTTTTGGCGGTGACAGTTTTCTGGATATACGCGAGGATCAGGGCTAGTCAGTGGACTCATGTGGTGGTCTGTAGGGGCTGTGATACGAAATGTGTGCTTCGTTTTGAGTAAGCTTTGTATAACACATCTCTTATTCTGATCGTGAATTAAATTGGTATACTGCACAAAGTGTGGAACCGAGAACGAGGAAGACGCCCTCGAATGCAAGAACTGTGGAGCATCCATGAAGCCAACACCCTACAGATACAGACGCAACGACTGGGATCTAGAAGATGACTGCTTCGGCGGAAGAAGCCGAACCACATGGCCACTGCTCATAGGTGTCTTCTTGATTATACTTGGTGCATCATCTCTGCTTGATGATGTGTTCTGGTGGGCTAGCTTCGATACTCTCTGGCCATTATTCATAATCGCGATAGGTATCCTGATAGTCACAAACGCTAGGAGACGCTAACCACTACCCATTCTTTATCCTGTTTCTTGTTGTCTTACCCGCTCAAATAGTATTACTGATGTAGCAACGCTGACATTCAATGAATCGAGTTTACCTTTCATCGGGATATACACTACGCTATCGCATTTACTGAGCAGGGTAGGGTTTATTCCCCGGTCTTCTCCACCAATGACGATTCCTACAGCTCCTGACAGGGTTTCCTCGTAGTAGGGTTTTTCTCCGCTTGCGTCTACGCCGATGATCCGTAGTCCCTCATCTTGCATCTGTTTGATAGCTGGGTATAGGTTGGTCTTCCAGACAGGCACATTGAGGCTGGCTCCCATGCTTACCCTGTGAACCGTGTTATTTACCTCAGCTGAGCCCTTCTTAGGTATCACGATGCCGTCTAATCCTGCCCCGTCACTGGTCCTGATGATGGCTCCCAGATTATGAGGGTCTTGAACCTGATCGAGGATCAATACGCATACCTCTTTTCCTGTCTCTTGGAGCACCTTGCCGAGGCTCCAGTTTACATTTGTCTGGGCGTAGCCGATAACTCCTTGATGGTTGCCAGTGGTGCTGATGCGCTCAATCTGTTTTCTCTTTACCATCTCGACCTTTACCCGCTTCTTACGAGCGAGATCAAGTATCTGTTTTATCTTGGCATCGTTCTCGTGTCCATATTCTAGTTTGATGCTCAGCACCAAACCTTGTTTTAGAGCTTCATAGACAGGGTTGCGACCTTCAAGCTGTATCATGGTGTTTCTCTAGCATGAAATAATACGCTGGGTTTTAAATGGTGTTTTTAGAACTGCTTTGCCAGAACATAGTATCTAGCTCTCTCACCTGTGATCCCGTCCAGCTCGACGCCAAAAGCATGCTTGTAGCCTCTCCTAAAACAGATGACCATGGCAGCAGGATGATCGGCATAATAGACTATAGACTTGAATCCCTTACTCTCAACCATTTCTTCGAAGTAATCAAAGAATTTTA
>Ga0272442_10002879_pt1 | contig 24509 bp, 15 predicted proteins | sample SSMForm2O_FD_200262 | JGI IMG/M metagenome (GOLD analysis project Ga0272442, IMG submission 200262) | Marine sediment archaeal communities from Little Sippewissett salt marsh, Falmouth, MA, United States - SSM-Form-2O | ecosystem: Environmental > Aquatic > Marine > Wetlands > Sediment ...
CCCCACAAGAATCGATTGCTTTCGACAGAATGAGAGACATCCTGCCTGGTGCGGATGGAATCAGTGAACCCCGCATCCGTTTGAACGGGATTGTGTGCACTGCATCCTGCGATGACCAACACTACTGCAACCGTAAGAAGAAGCCTGGCGACCCTGACCATACGACAACACCTCCACGTGCCAGTCGATATTCTAAATATACCGTAATATTCGATTTCGTCAATAGTACTACAGATGGGGACAGCCACCTTGACAGCTTGAAGCTGTAAATGTAGCTGTCCCCATCGTTCCCCGTCGATGCATTGCGAAATTGGACTCAATCGGCTAAAGTAACACTCGCATCTGGAGGAGACACGATTGAGTTCTCCCGTGGAACGTCACCAGATAGTATTCCTAAACCCCGACCTTGCCGGGCTCTTCACCGCATATCTATCCCTTCGCGCAGGAGCGGAGATCGCGGTTGTTGACGAGACCGCACGCACAACCAGCGGAGCGATCGGCTACCCCACCTCATTTCCGTCAGGCGGCACATACAATCCGGGTGATGTCGACGTGATGGCGATCGATTCCGGCTTCCCGCCCCCGGTCTGGGAGCGAATCCCCGCGCTGAAAATATTCATCGGTAACCGCCTGGTCGAACTGAATTCGGACGATGGTACCGGGGGGATGCTCCTTTCAATCGGACGGGCGATTCCGCGAGGCAAAAGCGTATGGACTTTGTGGCTGCAGGAGCAGTTTAAGAAGCTCGAAGAACTCCCCCGCAGGGACGATCACCGGCGTATGACCGGCTTCAGGCGTCTCGAAAAATCCGTCGCCAACTCCCTTTTAACACTGGAGCTTCCCGAACCGGATGATTTCCTGGGCCTGATGGATACACTCTCCATTCTGACCACCGGACGAGGGATCGTCCAGCTCGATCTGAAAGATTTCCCGCTCGTGCTGGCGGGATTCCTGAATGGATGGCATATGCCGGCACGTGGCGAGCAGGACTGGTCGGTGAGTATCGCGCGCAGGATACGCAAGGACGGAGCGAGATGGCTGGATGTGGAATCGGTCCAGGCAGTGCAGAGCTTCTCCGACCGCTCGAGCGTCGTGCGTTGCAGCGACGGAACTCTTCTTGCATCGAAAATTCTCGTATTCCCCACTCACGATCGTTATCACCTTCCGACCAAACCCGGACCATCAAGTGCCATACGGTGGGAAAACTGGTACGGAAGAGCGCTGGAGCATCGCGAATCGGAGCCCAGGCTGACAGTGGTTCGACCGAACCTCGAACGCCCACCGATAAACGATAATTTCGTCACAACCCATCTCCGTCCCGACTCGAACGGCTACTTCACCACATCCGCGCCGATCGAACAGCGTTATCTCGCCGAAGAGCAGTCGGATCGCTGGCACACTGTCGAGTCGCGGGTGCGTTTCCTCATCAGGGAGAAGATGGGCTGGCACATCGAGGACTTCACAGGCACTCCCGGAAAGCCATCCGGACCTGATATCGTTGTTCCCGGCACGGTCCCGTCAGTCAATTACCCGGAGGGTCCGATGTGGGGTGACGATGTGTTCACACGCCTGAAGGCTGCTGACCATCTGAGCACAAGGATTGTAGGTCGGCTTAAATAGCTGCACATCCCCACCGGATCACTGTAAAATGGGAATCCAGAACGCTATTTAAAGGAATAGGCATGGATACTGTAATTCGCCCGATTCGAGAATCAGACATTGATGCAGTGATCGAACTGTCAATACTGGCCTGGTCGCCCGTGCATACTTCATTCAGAAGCATACTGGGAACCGCTCTCTACGAATTCATCTGGCTCGACTGGAAGACGGAGTGGAGGAATGATATTCCGCTGCTTCCCATGCGAGACAGCGAGATAATTACTTACGTTGCGGAGTGCGATTCCGTCGTTGTCGGATTTGTGTCGTTCAAGATCAACAATGAACGCAAGGAAGGCAACCTGCAGGGCATCGCTGTTCATCCAGATTACCAGTGTAAAGGAATAGGCACAGAGCTGAATGTATACGCCTTGGACAGGATGAAAGAACTTGGGATGAAAATGGCCATTGCGGAAACCGGTGGCGATGAATCTCATCTGCCGGCCAGGATATCGTACGAGAAATCTGGTTATACCGGCCTGCCACTGGTTCGTTATTTCAAGCTTCTGTAGTGCTTTAACAGACAGCTTGTTTTATCCTCCAATCCGGCTGAGAATTTGAACCTTAAATGATTTCATGGGGTATACTAAGGTGTCTGCGATATGACCGCAGCAGGAATAGGTCGTACGCAAGCGAGGTCTGGACTATGCGCACATTTCGCTTACTCGCATTTGCACTGATACTCGGATTACTCATTATTCCGACAGGGGCAAGCGCGCAGGACGATGAAGAAATACAGACCGGTATCAGGATCGACTTCTCCCTCCTTTATAACTCGCTCACGCTCGCGCTTGAGACCTGGGATAATGAAACCCCGCCTGATTTCGTCAGGCTGGACGCCTACCGTACTGCATCCGGATTCCTTTCCGGTATTCCGTTCCATTACGAGAGAAACCGCGACCGTCTGACCATCATCGAGCAGGTGGACCAGGTCGCGGATGAGCTTGAATTCCTGGGCTATCACGTCGACCAGCCCGGCTACTATTATTTCGATTACGCAATCTGGATTCCCGATAACACATGCGAGGAAGCACGTGCCGGTACGGGATTTCCCGGACACGGTGAGTCAATAATTGATGACCTCGCGGATGCCCGTCGTGACGCGCGTCGGGAAGCATTCGAAAATGCCTTCCGGTCAGCACTACGCGAGCATTACACCAATCACAATGAGGTCATTCCTGGTACAGTAGACGGCAGAATCATGTGGTACGAACTGGGAACCGATGAGATGGACATCGAGAGCGATACTTATGTTGTCGATCTCACCGCATGGATCTCCATTACCGAGGATTAATCCCCCCGTATGATCCGTCACGAATTACTCACCAATGTCCTGTCACAGTCCCCCCGACAGTGGAAGATCGAATGCATCGACTGTATCGATTCGACTAACCTCGAGCTGTGCCGTCGTTACGCTTCATCCGAGATTATTCCCTATCTGGTTTTATGGTCAGAGGAGCAGACAGAGGGTCGCGGACGTCTTGCTCGCAAATGGTTCTCTATCACCGGCAGTGACATCACCGCGTCGGTCATTTTCCCCTCCCCTGTACCGCGAACCGATATTGCGAAGCTGAATCTCTGCGCGGCCCTGGCGCTGATCGATGTTCTTAAAAACGAGTATGGTATCGAGTCGACCTCCCGATGGCCCAATGATGTTCTGACCGAAAACGGAAAACTCGCGGGAATTCTCTCGACCTATATTGCAGAGTCTGACGCTGTGGTGTGCGGAATAGGGATAAACGTCAATTCTCGTCCCGAGGCGATCGAACTCGGTCCGGTTTCCAGCAGACGAACGACAATGCTCGCAGAAACAGGCAGGGAGATCGAAAGAGCACATCTGATGGGACAATGGCTGCTGAGATTCGAAAGTCTTTGGAGCCTTGCGCATTCGGGACATGCAGCCGAATTAATCGACAGCTTCAATCGTGCCAGCTTCTACAAGGGGAAGCGGGTTCGGGTGCTGGTTGGCGCGGGAATGGATCGCGATGATAACCCGGACTGCGAGGAGTTCGAGGGGGTAGCGGGAAGTATCGATGAAACCGGGACGCTGCTTATCGATCTCAGCGATGGAACTGCCTACTCTGTGCGACTTGATGATGTTCTCATTCCTCTTGAAGAATCCCATTGATTCAATCCCGTCTTTACCGATATAGTCTATATGCGTCCCGCGCGACCGTACGGGTAGTATTTACGTGCGCGTCGCCGGTTGCCAAGTTGAATCATGCCTGTGCGCTCTCAGAATCCTCGACGTCCGCAGTTTCGCCAGCCCGATCTACCACCGGCTCCGGTATCGACACGGCTTGGGAATGAGGTCATTCGGGTCATCTACGCCGGATGGCTCCCTGCGCTGATCTTCCTGGTCCCGTTGATATATTTCTGGCCGGCTCTCTATTCGGGATTCGTATCCGACGACTATTTCTATCACCTGACGTTTGTTTACGGACTCGACGACTATATCCGCAAGGCTGCGCTCATTCATGCCGGCGAGATTCACTTCCCGTTCATCCGGCCTGTCGTTTTCACAAGCTTCCGACTTGACTACCTCATCTGGGGACCCGATCCGGTCGGATTCCATTTCACCAACCTTCTCCTGCATTCGGCGAACGCGGTATTGCTTTTCCACCTGGCAAGAAACCTTGGACTCAGCAGGCTTGGCGGTGCAATCGCCGCGCTGTTTTTCGCGCTGTATCCGGCAAATCCCGAAGCGGTCACATGGATCAGCGGACGTTTCGATCTGCTCGCGATCACTTTCCTTTTCATCACGTACATTACATGGTGTGCCTCACGGCTAACCGAAAATCCGCGATGGATGATCCCGTCGCTGATTTCATTTTTCCTCGCGATTTTCTCCAAGGAGAATGCAGCTGCGGGATTGCTCGTGCTTCCACTTATCGACTGGATTCTGCACGTGAAGACATCGCGTGCAAGAGGCAACGGGGTCGGCTGGGCGTGGCAGTGGTACGTGGTCTTCTTCGCGGTGGTGATGGTCATCCTCGCATTCCGCATCTGGTTGTTCTGGGGTATCGGCGGGTATGTCGATGAGTACAACCAGAGCACTTATTTCGCTGCGGGTTTTTCCTATGTCTGGAATAACCTTGTAAATAACCTCTGGATGCTCATTACTCCGATCAGCAGAATCCTGTGGGGAGACTGGTCGCAGTATCTGCAGATTGTATTCATAACGGGCGGGGTTATTCTCGGACTCCTGATGCTTGAATCGCTGATATGGTCTGGAGTGCAGGCGCGACGTGTTAGTGTATGGCCGCTTGCGATACTGGCAACCGGAATCCTGTGGGTGATCATCATGCTGCTTCCGGTGCTTACGCTGGAAGAAGTTGAAGGATCACTGAATCGCACGCGTTTCCTGTATCCTGCAGTTCCCGGCATCGCGTTATGGATAGGCCTCACAGCCGATATGGGCCTGCAATACGGTCGCTCGGTCCGAAACATCGTGATTATCCTGTTACTCATCATGCTGGTGCTTTCGGGAGTTGCACTCAGGCGTCACAACGAGACCTGGATCGAAGCCGGGGAGGTCGCGCAGAGAATAGCTGCCGTCATGGAAGCGAACACATCGGACATTCCCGAGGACACCGATCTTTTCGTTGTGAATTTCCCGTGGCTGTGGAGAGGCGCTCACTGCGCTCCTATCAATTACGGGGGTTTTGTAGAGTACCGTTACGATACTGAGAAGGTCGATATCCATATCATGCGCCTCGATCCTGCCGAGATCGATTCCTGGTGGGTCGATATCCAATATCGCTGGGCAAGACCGGGGGTGGGGTTTGTATGGGATCGCGAGGCTGAGACGATGCGGGTTATGCCACTATTCTACCCTCGCACACTTCCGAACGAACGGCTTTGGGAGTTATTCGGACCGGATGTAACCGAAGAGCCTGCAAATGGTCAGGAACCGGAAGTGCCCGCTTTGACTGAAATCGAAGAGCCTCCGGCAGAGACAGAGGAAGGAGCACCTTCACCGACTGAGGAAGAAGTCGAAGTCCTTCCGGAAGCAGAACCGTAGCGCTTGTCCCCGTCTTCCTCCCTTGCCTTAATTCATCCTTTCGCGAATAATATCCCCACAGGGAATCGCCGTGCCTGCAGATTCAAAAACTCCATTCTACAAACGTCCCGTCTTCGGGATCCTTCTACTATTTTGTACATCACTCATAATCTTCTGGCCGTACCTCCAGGGTGGATTCCAGGCAGACGATATCATCCTTTACAACATCATCAAGCAGGATCCTCTCCCCTTCTCCCGATGGCTCGGTGTGTGGTCATGCGATGATACCGCCTGTTTCGCCAACACATGGTGGGCTGATCCCGATTTCGGGGGAACCTTCTGGCGACCCATTCCCAGCTTAATCCTCGAAGGTTCGATACACATTTTCGGTCGAAATGCATTTCCGCTGCATTTATTTTCGATCCTGTTGCACGGAGCGGTTGCCTCGATGCTATTCCTTCTGGTTGGCCGACTCACTACCCGTTACTGGCTTGGACTAATCGCAGGATTGTTCTTTGTTGTTTGCGAAGATCACAGCATGACTGTCGGCTGGATTACTACCATGACCGACCTTCTCTGCACACTGTTTATCCTACTCGCCTTTTATTCTCACCTCGAATGGTTGAGAGATAGAAAAAATATCTGGCTTGCGGGATCGCTCATCGCGCTAATTCTCGCGCTTGCAAGCAAGGAATCCGCAGCGGTCGCCCCACTCGGCATGGTCCTGCTTACATTCCTTATGCCGAAAGGAGCGGATGGGGATCTCGCGGACGGAAATCTTAAGAAACGGCTGGTCGATGGATTCCGCGATTACCTGTCAAGCGTTCCGCAACTGCTACTGATGGCCACGTACCTCGTCTTCTATAAGCTGATTCCGCTCGGGACGATGAACAGCCTACTCTATTACGATCCCATTTCAAAACCCATGACCTATCTCTCCCACCTGTGGGTAAACCTTCCGGTGATGTGGCTGGGAACATTCACGCTGGTCCCGCCGTGGTACCTGATGTATGACCCCGGGAAAGCGACACTCTTCGCGGCAGCCGGGCTGCTGATTTTCATCGCGTGGGTAATCGCGCTGTGGCCGTTCAGGAACCGCGCTGTCGCAGTTTGGGCATTCATCCTTTACCTCGTCGCGCTCCTTCCGCAACTTGGCACCGATGCAAGCGAGCGCGGGTTGTATTTCCCGATGGTGTCAGCGAGTATCCTGATTGCCATCGTCGCAGCGTCCATCAAGCCTATTGCGGACCACAGCAGAACCCTGGTCTCAGCAACAACACGATGGACACGGTTCATGGGATGGGCCGCACTCATCGGGCTTTTTACCCTTAGCGTCTATTACTCACAAACCCTTCCATTGTTAATGGCCGATGAGCTTGAGCGTCCCGGAAAGGAACTAAGTACAGCTATCCGCCACATTGAGGAGTATCAACCGGAGCATATAGTTCTTCTCAATACTTCCGGGATGGGAATCGGTCTTTATGCCGGTGACATGATCAATTACCTGATGGATGAACCTCAGGACATCTGGGTGCTTTCATCGGCTGAAGGGATCAACACCATAGAGCGCACCGGTAATTCGTCATTCATCATTCGAGCCAACCGTTCAGGCTGGCTTTCAAACGTGTTCGCACGGATGCTGAGAACGAGCGAGGCTATTGAGATCGGGGATACTTATGATAATGGATTATTTACTGCGACAATCATAGAAACAAACGAAGCAGGTAATGATGTGCTTGCAGTAAGCTTCGAATTTCGAGTTCCATTGGATGACCCGGGCACGCTTTTCATGCGCTGGACCGGTCGTGCGTTCGAGCCAATAGACCTGGCGTCGCTGCCGCCCGGCGAAGTCACGCCTTTAAGAGACCCGATTGATCAGTACGCAGACTGATTCGAAAAAAACACACGCCCGGAATGGGCGTGCGATAAATAGTCAACCGACTGACGCGCATGCGTCATTTCTTTCACCTCTAATTAAAGCGCTTCCTGAGGCTCTTCGAAAGAATCGTCAGTAATCACTCCAGTTTCTATCAGAACCACCGCAGCCTGGATATCCTCAAGAATCCAGTTTTCTTCTTCGACATCAAGCCGTCCGTTCAACGCCTCGACAGCATCATCCTTTGCGTCCTCCATACTGTCGATATACGGCATGCTCCCAAGACCCCATACTGCTGCATCCCTGACCTGCATGTCCTCGTTATCGAGCATGCCGATCAGTGCGTACACCGAGTCATTGGATGCGATTTTACCCAGCGCGTAGCATGCCACCGTTGGCTCGGTTTCCAGGGCTTCAGTCAGGTTCGGGACGAATCCAACCAGGCCGGTCTGGCCCATGGCATAAATCACCCTTCGGACCATGATGTCGTCCCCATCCTGAACAGCCTGCTGATAGATAATATCAAGGCCTTCGAGGAGGTCCTGGTCGTCAAACGTACCGTCGTTCCAGTCCTCGAACTCCGGCTGCTGGAGAAGGAATATGTACTGATCGATTGTCTCCTGGTTCACCGCGTTAGCCGCAATTGGTACAAGCAGAAGTACGATTAAAGCGGCGATGAATAGACGGATCCTCATGATGTCACCTTTATATCCTGTTTGATAATCTCAAATTTTCCGCAAATATCCTTCCCTGCCTGCCATCTTCACAAAGCCACCACGAACCGGCATTCCGGATCATGGCCACGGGTAATTACTTTCGTGTCCGTGGATCCACTCGTCGGTCCAGATGTACTGCGTGTCCATAATATTGTACTGGTCGATCGTAGCGCCAATGAACGAGTACCACATGAGCTGCTTCGGGACCTTCCCGGACGCGCCCGGATTCTCCGGGTAGCAGCCGTTATCGTCGCAGAACAGCCACGGCGTGTTAGGTGGTACCGTACACCAGGTATCCTCAACCGCGCACGTTGAATCCTGTATCAGATCACGGTTCGTGTCGAGCAGGTATTCATCGAAGTACCTCGAGACACCGTGACCATTCTCGTGAGCGAGCACGATATGATTCTCGTTTGGCGGGGATCCACGCGTGTCGCGGCACAGCACGATGAAGACGTTATAGGTATTGTGATTGGAACCCGGGCAGTAGCACATGCAGTAACCCCGACCGGTATTACCGCCCGATGAGGTTACGAAGTAGACGTTCATTGTATCCGGATAAACCGTCTGACCGTATGTCTGGTGCATGATCCTGTCTTCGAATCCGGTGAGGTCCTTAAGCGCAGGATCCGGGATCCAGAAGAAGTTGCCGGTATTCCTCGCCACAAACTCGATTCCGTAATCGTTCCAGAAGTCATTGCAGTCAAGGAAGTCAGCCGCAGCACGAGCCCATGTGGTCGATGCCCCGTTACCCATGTTGTCGTCTGCTGTACACCACAGGGCCATGTGGACGAACCTTGGAATCGGATACCCGGTGTCCGTGACCCAGTTGGGTGATGAGCCTACAGCGTTCCGGGCTTTGATCCTGTATTCGATTGGATTAATTGGACCGGAATATCGTGCATCGGTGTCGAGATACATCGTTGTGGGATGATCCACTGTAGCAAGCGTATTCCACTCCCAGCCGTTCACCCAGTCATACTCGTATCGCTCGATGTCGTACCAGTTCACACAGTTTGGAATTCCATCCCATGTGAGCTGGACTTCCCTGTTATTCAATGACGGATCGGCGTCCGTTGCCTGGAAGTTCTGAACATCAGTCGGCGGGAACGCGCAGCTCTGATCGATTGTGAAATCGCAGGTATCGCAGGTGCTCGGCGGGATATCGCATGTAAGCTGCGGATTACCGGTGTCGCGAACCCGCACTCCGAACGTATGATCCCCATCTGCGAGCCCGATGAAATTCATCGTCATCAGTCCGAGCTGCCATGCCGACCAGGGATCGCCGTCCATCTTGTAGCTGTAGCTCATTCCTGCGGGAGGCGAATTATCGTCCGAGCCGGTCCAGTTGAAAGTTATATCCGAGTCCGCCCAGACACCGCTGGGACAGTTATCAATCGTTACTGTCGGTTTCCGGTTTACAAGGAAATTGCAGGTGTCCTCATCTGTAAGACCCGGATTGCCCGTATCGCGTACCCGTACCCGGAACGTACGCGCTCCAGACGGAAGCGGCGTCCACGTGTAACCCGTGATGCCTGTCTGCCAGCCCTGCCATACACCGTCGAGCTCGACGTTATAGTCCATCGTCAGCGGGCTGTCCAGATCGTCCGATGCTGTCCAGTTGAACGAGTAGGAGTTACCGTTCACATCCTGTGACGGCGGATTAGTGATAGTGATTGACGGGGCGAAGTTGACCTTGTAATTGCAGTATGTCTGGTCGGTGCCACCGGTAATATCCCTCGCTCGGACGTAAATCGAGTGATTACCCGAGCCCAGACCGGTCACATTGAGTGATGCTCCGGGACCCCATGTTGACCACATACCGCCATCCGTCCGCGTCTGGTACTCGAGCGGATCAGATTCAGGATCGACACCGGTCCAGGTGAAGTTGTAGCTGGACACGTTGACATCCTGTGTGGGGCAATTATCGATTGTAACGTCCGGCGCGAAATTCACATCGAACTCGCACAGGGCCTGGTCGATCATACCATCGAGGTCTTCGACTTCAACCAGAAGCTGGTGAGGTCCGCCGGAAGTAAAACCATTGAGATTGATGCTGGTTGTGCCGTCCGGCATGTTCACCCAGCCGCCGCCATCGTACTGATAGCGCACCTTGATATGGGAAACATTTGTTCGATCGTCCGAGATGGCCAGGTTGAACGTGTAGCTTGTTGTTCTGATGTAAGGATTACAATTGGTGAAGTTAACAGACGGCGGCATTGGATCGGGCGGAAGCTCAAGCGAGAATTCGCAGATTGCCTCCGACACCTGGCCGTCCATATCGCGGCACTCCACCCAGAGAGTATGCTCCTCCTGGGTCATGTCCTCGAGGTTAACGTACCTCAGGTCGGTCTCCCAATCTGACCATGAGCCCTCGTCAAGCTTCCAGCGATACTGAAGCTCGATGTTCGGCGTCACGTCATCCTCGCCCTCCCACACGAATGTCCTGTTACCGACATCAAGTGGATTTTCGGGGCAGTTGGTGAACCAGACGACCGGCGGGTCGTTGCACACGTTACCCAAATCGTAGAACAGCCGCGCGTAACCTGCCAGTACTCCTTCGGTGGGATATGCTCCACCAAGACCGTTATCGTAATCTTCGAGTTCCGCGGTTACGATCGTAATCAGGACATCGTTATCATACGGGCACGGACCGCCCGGATCGACCGGACCGACATCCAGTGCTAACTTCGCAGAATTGGCGCATTCGGCAGGAAGCTCGACCCAGTCACCCTGGTTAAAGACAAGTTTCGTTCCACCGTTGATGAATTCGTCCGGGCTGTCGAGAATTATCCTCTTGATCTCGCCCGCTACACCGGTCGAGTTGGTCATTCCCTGCCAGTCGAAGATCTCAAGCGTCAGGAACAGATTGCCGCCATTGTCGTACATATTGTTCCAGTAGATAGAGCTGCCGACGGTCGAGACAGTCACGTGGAACGCTTCCTGCATATTGGCTTCCGCAGGGAAGTCTTCCGGGATCATCATCGGCGGCACACTCGCGGGCTCCGCCCAGTTCGCCACGACTGCGTACTGGAAGCGCACGTCCGGATGCCCGTCGATCATCGGGAAATCAAGGACATACCGGCGCGTATTAGTTGCAGTGGTCGTGAACATCCCGCGGTCAGCAACATTCGCACTGTTGGAATAGAAATTGGTAACTGACTGCATGCTGTGCAGACCATTCGCGAAGTATTTATACGGATTCAGCGACGAGTTCCAGAACTGGTTCTTATTGCCCAGCGCACCCTCGGTATAACCTCGAATGCCGGAACTTGTGAATTCCAGCGGATTCATCCATCGCGTGTACCCATCGGCGTTCTGCAGTATCGGATTCCTTTCGGGATTGGAATAGATGACACCGATATCGGAATTGGCGACGTACTCACCGGTTCCAATAAAGACTCCCATGACGTCGAATCCGGTGAACTGGGTTAGGGACGGGAATGGATGGGTTAATGAGACATCCACCGTCACATCTCCCGCTATGAAAAGCTTCTCCCGGTCAACTATCGTGACCGACAGGTTGCTGAGCGCTCCCATAGGGGGCTGCAGGAACTCCACGACGTTCAGCGCGTACTGCGCGTCCCGTACAGGAACAACCTGGAGGCCATTTTCTCTGTCGATGGTGATATCCCATACACCCCATATGGCCTGAAAGTGTGATTTTGAGGGGTCGCTGGCGGGATAATTGACCGCTGCGGTGAGATCAGGAACCTGAATACTCTCCCCGCTGTCGTCAAGAACAGGTGTAGTGGGGCTTATCCCTCCTCCACCCGCGCAACCCGGCAGGAGAAATCCCAGCAGCAGGATTAAAATAAAGATATTATGCAATTTCAGTCGGTTGAAACTGTGCTTTTCGGGCATTGACCAGCCTCCGCATTACGGGCAACCACAATCGGTTTCCCGAAGCGTTCAGGAATATTATTATAACAGAAAAACCCACAATCCTTTGATAAAGGGATACGAGCAAGGAGATTTCCTCGCGGTATTAAATACCCTCGAGCAGTCACAATCAAGCTTATTACGAATACGTCCTTATGTCAACGGAAAATCGTTGCCTAAGGTAAAATATTTTCAAAATAAATATCCGGAAAAGTTGCTCATTTTTTATCTGGTATATCTATTATATTACTTCGGGAGCATCGGTTCGAACATTTACAACCATGCCCTCAAACGCAACTTCCCAGTAGAGATCCCTGTTTATCCCATATTCCGGCTGCAGCAACTCCACATTTACCGGCTCTTCTTCAAGGCCGAAACGCAATTTCGCCAGGTCGATGGCTTCTTCCCGACTAACCCTTATCTCCGGCTGAGACGCAAGGTCGCCATCGAATATCAGGATCGCCTTCAGCCAGCCGCCACGAGGGTCGGCAGAAACGATTATACGCCCTATGGCGATTTTCAAAGACCCTGCCATGACGTATCTACGGTATTCCCACTGTATACCGTCCGACATCCACGGCACAGGCAACCACTCATCCCGGTCAAAACCCAGTGCATCGATAACCCTCGACCCAAGGTCATCTCCCGGCATTACCGACTCGGGATCGCCTTCCTTCGGAGGGAAACTCAGCTTGAAGCTCTCGACCGTGTCTTTGCTCAAGTTAATGCCAACCTCGGCCAGGGGACCGATATCGTCGTCCAGCATCACAAGCCACATCTCGTCAAAATCACCGCTGACGAATTCGGTATCGACTGCACTGAGCACCGATCTTTCATAGCCAAGGCGTGCAGCAAAATCGATGGCAAGATCCGCCGGCTCCGGAGATGAAGGCTCGCCGGATTCCTGGGCCGTTGCCGGCAATCGGCCGGAAGTCTCGGTATCAGGCTCCGATTCGGGAGGTCTCACGTCGCAGGCCGATAAAATAAGAAGCAAAGGCGGAATTAAAAGAAGAATCTCTACTGAGATTACCGGTTTTTTATGCATTTCCATCATCAAAGTATTTTACCATCCTGGTAATGCTGATAGAAAAGACCCCCGTGTACACGGGGGTCATGTAGTCGCGAGTGATTACAGCTTAGCTGGGATCGAAGTATATTTTTATACCCCTGATGTCCCAACCCGGAGAATAGGTTACCGACGAGTCGCTCTTGAACATGAAGGCGAACTGGATATCACTCTGGCCGATCAGGCTGCTGCTGCAGGTGAAGTCGGATGTGGCAGGATATCCCTGGTTGCCCCATCCGCTGGAATTGCTATACCATCGATTCTGCCAGCCGCCAGAATAAGGTATCGTGGGATAGGTGAACCATGTGCAGCCTGTAATGCTATATAACGCTCCGTAGTTGTAATCCGGACCATTACCGTTAGTCCCGCTATAATACGTGAACAGGTTCGGGTCCGTATAAGGACTGGTGGGTCCCCAGAACATATATGTACCGCCGCCATTGAGAGTGTATCCCAGGAATCCACCATCATAATAGTTTTCGCAAAGACCCCAATGGATGAGTTCCAGGTGCAGGTTCGGTAGACCCGACGGAATGTCAAACTCGGGAGTCCCAAGAATCGTGCAGCAACTGCTTACATAGCCGTTGATATTGCCGTTTTCATCGTAGGCCTCCGCAGAGGAGACATAAGTCCACGCACAACTGCCCTGTGAAAGAACCTCAAGGTCGCCGGCGCCATCGTCCGGAGCATACCACTGGTAGAAAATGGTGGTCTCGATGCTGACCTCAACATCGATGCAGCACTCGGCGTCACCACCATTGTTATCTTCCAGCAGCAGGCATACTTCACCGGTGAAATCATCGGTGTAGGTATGAGTCGGATTATCCGGATCGCCCTCGTAGGCATCGTCCGGGTCCTCATCGTATGTTCCGTCACCGTCGAAATCCCAGTGGAACGTCAACGGATCACCATCGGGATCGTAACTACCCGTCGCGTCGAGCTCCATTTCAAACTCGTCATAAGCCTCTACCGGGAATGTGTAGTCGTGAAAAATGTCGCATACGGGATTCCGGTTGTAAGGCTCGGTTGAGATTTCAAACATAAAGCGATAGAACGAAGCGAGGGTAGCGCTGGGAGCACCGCCCGGAGGAGTGAAAGAACTCATGTAGTTCTCACCATCATACTCGGCGATGATCCAATATTCGCCTTCCCCGGAATGGGTCACATTAGTCGTGGGAACTTCGACATGATATGTAGCCACATTGCCGGTTCCGCCCACAGGGGTCATCTCGCTCTCGTTGAACTCATACGAACCTTCGATAAGATCTGACTCCAGATAAAGCGCGGAGGGCTGGTCGCCCCAGTTGAAAACACTGATGTCGAGAATGAAGTCTCCGCCGTTATCTGTACCATTCACGTACCAGATATTCGGCTCCATTTCCACGTCGAGACCTACAGCCTCAACCGCGTTGGATGGATGATCGGACGGGTCTTCGCCGCCCCAGTTGGCCACGACCGCGTAGCCATATTTGACTCCCTTGGTGTTGGGGAAGGTCAGATCGTACTGCCTCTGGTTGGTGGAGCCCGACGTGAAAACACCATTGCCGCCGGTGCCTGTCAGGAAGTTCCACAGGTTACTGGTAGCTGCCAGACCATTGGCGTAGTACTTGTACGGGTTAAGTGTCGCACTTCCGGAATATCCCGAAGACGCGAAATCGCCAGGGGTGTAGCCCATCAGGCCCGGGGTGCGGAACTCGCTTGGATTGAACCAGCGGCTGTAACCGTCGGCGTTATTAAGGAACTGATCCGTTCCGTTCGCCGCGTACCTAAGACCGCTGCCGTAGTCCATGTTTATAGAGCCGTCGGCAACGAAGATACCTCTTACGTCATACCCGTTGTACTGGGTCATCCCCGGAAGAGGATGGGTGATGCCCACGTTGATGAGCACGCCTATATCGCTCGGGCCGGGCGTCGTGCCGATGATGTTGAACTGCAGACCCATTGGATTGCCGTTGAGGAAAGTAACCACATTGGCCGCGAACATGGCGTCGCGCAGGGGGGTCGCCTCGACAATCATATTCTCGAGGTCCATATAGACATCGTAATAACCCCAAAGGTGAGTCTGGCCCTGTCCCGCGTGATTAACATTACTTGTGATGCCCTGATCGGCAGCAGGCGTCACGGGACCACCATCGCCACCTGAACAACTCAACATGGCAAATGATGCTAGCATCATCACCACGAAGAGTGCTGTCCATCGATTCATATCAGCCTCCTTCAGATAAAGTATAGTGATGCCTTTTCAGGAAGGCATTCCATCCAGTAGAAGAAGAAAGCTAACCGCACTAGTCTGGGTTGAATTAGATTTCCACTAATATAAAATGATAACCTGAAACTCAGGCTATTACAAGTGACCACTGCAGCTAATCGCGGCGATATAGAATTTCCTCACGCTAATAGCCCATGAAAGGCGTAATACAGACGTATCGTAGGCAATGGACCCTGACAGGCTGTCAAATGCCTTAAGTCATCCACTTGCGAGAAGCAAGTGTGAAAGGAAAAAGTCATTAAGTATAAAATCGCATATACAGTTATAGGATATATCTTCAGCATTTCAGAAAAAAAGCCCCCGCAGGCGCGGGGGCGTCGGTTCTTGCTGAATATACCTGCGCGATCCAGGCTCTAATCGATTGTCATTTCGCTGATGGTCCAACCCATCGCGCTGTTTCCAATCGAGTCTCGTGATGCGCTGTCGAAGCGAATCCAGATGGTGTCGCCGGGATCAGCTATAGTATGCAGATAAGCATGAGAAGTCCTGTTTGACCAGCTATACTCCCAGTACTGATAACTTCCGTAGGTCTGGACGTACGGGTGATCGTAGAAGTTGAGAGTAACCCAGTTCGAGCCGTTAGTGCTGTACTGTACGCCGCTAAGGTCGTAGTAAGACTCCTGCTTGGTGCACATATGCTGGATTGTAAGAACGATATTACCTTCCCAGCAGGAAGGAATGGTAAAGCCGTTTGTTCTCCATGCATAGAAGTTATAATACCCATACTGCGAGCAGGAGATGTTGGAGTCGGCGATTGCGCCATCAAACCAGTGGCAAGCCCAGTATTGGCTAGCTGTTTTCTGCCAGTTGTCACTTTCGTTTTCGCTGGCCTCGAAGCTGGTGTAGTATACCTGTTCCGGGCAGATGATCTCGAGGAGAGCCTCGCCTGTTCCGTCGCGACCGCACTCGTTCTCGACATAAATGTCATAGAAACCGAGGTCCGCACCGCTCAGGTCGATGTCGCAGGTGATAATATCGTCACCGTTGCTTACGACATTGGTAGCGTCGTAATTAGCCGATGTTCCCTGGAACTGAACAACCGCATTTGTTCCCTCGAAGCCGGAACCATAGATTTCGACACCGGTGTACGCATCGGGACCGCCTTGGTTCATTTCATTCGGGGGATCGAGGTCGATTCCGGTGACCGAAACTGACGCGCAGGGAGCCTCTTCGAGGATTTCAAGCTCATAGCGGAAGAAACCTGCAAGTGTTGCGCTGGGCGCGGCACCCGGAAGCGAAGGAGTGAACTCGCTTCGGTAGTCCTCGCCGTCCTCCTCGCAGATGATCCAGTACCAGGAGGGATCCAGACCGTTTACTTCGGTCGCGGGAATCTCGACATGGTAGGTTGAATAATTCTCATCTCCGCCTATCGGCTCCATTTCCGGGGGAGTGAGCTCATACTCGCCAGGAATTACGGGCGATTCAACGAAAATCGCATCCGGCTGATTCTCCCAGTTGAACAGGGAGATGTCGAGAATCAGGTCTCCGCCGTTTTCAGTACCGCTCTCGTAATAGACACCCGGTGTTACCGTGACATCGCAGCCGACACATTCGGGAGCGTTGGAGGGATGGTCTCCCGGATCCTCTCCGCCCCAGTTGGCAACAACCGCGTAACCATACTTAATCCCCTTGGTATTGGGGAAGTTAAGCTCGTATCGTCTCTGGTTAGTCGCACCTGATGCGAATTTGCCGTTGCCCGATGTGCTGTTCAGGAAATCCCATACATCAGCGACAGCGGTAAGACCATTGGCGTAGTACTTATACGCATTCAGGCTGGCGGATGGTGAATAACCCCTTGTGGCAAAATCGCCGGGGAGATATCCCATAAGGCCTGGTACCTGGAACTCGATCGCATTGTACCAGCGGGTATACCCATCAGGATTAGTCATGTACTGATCGGTACCCGGAACCCCATGCCTTAGTCCCGAACCGTACTCCAGCGTCTTTGACTGATCGCCGCAGAAGATGCCTCTGACGTCATACCCGTCGTACTGGGGCAGCCCCGGCAGCGGATGCGTAATGCTGACAGTCAGTGCGACTTCCATGGCATCCCCGACCGGGTTGGTGCTATGGATGTTGAACTGAAGAGCGGTAGGTTTGCCGTTCATGAACTGAACGACATTCGCCGCGAAAGTTGCACCTCTTACGGGGATAGCTTCAACCGTCATATTTTCGAGGTCCATATAAACTTCCCAGTATCCCCAGAGGTGTGTCTGTGTCTGTCCCGTGTGTGATACAGCTTCTGTAATGCCCTGATCAGCGGTTGGCGCCACAGGACTGTCGCCTCCGCCTGAGCAGCCCACCGTGGCGATTAGTGCAAACATCAATGCCACGAAGAGCACTGTCCATCGATACATATGAGCCTCCTTGTGATATTATTCTAGCCTTTGAGCAGGCAAAACACTGTCCAAGGAAAACCAAACAGACTAAATTAATAATTAAATTACAACGACTTCACCGCTACGATAATAATAACCATAATAATTAGATATTGCAAGCTATTAACAATTTTCCCGAAAATTAGCCGCATTTTCTGAACAATAACCGCAGATATCAAAAAAAAAGGCGCGGTTTTATCCGCGCCGAGGCTCCAGGGGATTAAGATTATCTGATTTTTTTCATCAAGACGAATCCGATTGCGAACTCATCATCTCAGCCCTGTCAGCTGCCTGCCCTGAGGATGCATCGTCTTCGATGAAGCGTCGCCAGTAGCTGCGGGCCTCCTCGCCGGTAACATCTAACGTGTAGCCTTCTTCTACCATTGCCTCCATCGCGTCCCAGTTGGATTCAACGCTGCAGTCGGCTGAGCCGTCCAGGCAGACAATATAGACTTGTTGCTCCGGAAATGTACAATGCATCAGGTAGAGACCGTCAAGAAGCTGCTTCACGTCCGAATAATTCCCGCGTTGGCCGAGTGAGCACCTCATGGCGGACGCACCTGAGTCACCCCTCTCAATCGACTTTATATCAAGACTGGAAAACCGGGGCATCTCGGCGATCTGCTCCAGCACCGCATCCGATACTGGTCGCCAGTTGATCGGCGCATCATCAGATGCCCTGCGGAAGAATGGCGTCTCGTTCTCGCTCGATTCGGCGGTCGCCTGCACGTCACTGGTGCCTGCATGCGAGCAACCCATTATCGTGCCCTGCAGAAGACATGCCACACAGAGGATAAGGAGGATCGCTCCAACCAGTATTTTATGTCCGTTCATTTCGCTTGCCTCCATTCGCATCATTTTCTAAGTTCACCTCGTTCATTCAGTGGTGCTGGGACCCGGTTCGAGCCCGATATCCGAGAAGCTCCCGTCGCTGTCGCCATCGCTCATCTCTCCGGGTTGATTGTTCGCAAAACCGCTGAGAGCCAGGTATGGATTGACAATTCCCGATCCAAGCTCCCCGAGATAATCCGGATTCAGTTCGTAAACATCATCGGTGAATGTCACTATTGCGCTGACAACCTGCTCGTTCGTCGCTTCTGGATAATAAGAGAACACGAGCGCGCAGCATCCCGATACAAGCGGACATGCCATACTTGTACCGGACATGTATGCGTACCCGTCATCAAAGTATGTGGAGTAAATCCCCGTCCCGTACTCTGAGACATCCACCCATGTACCGTAGTTGGAAAAGCTCGCCTTGTCGCCCGATTTGTTAATAGCCGCGACAGCAACCACATTGTTATGAGCCGCGGGATAGAAGTAATCGTCTGTGTTCGAGTTAGCCGCTGCTGCAACAATAACCTTGCCCGCGCTCCACGCGCTGTCGATTGCCGCCTGCAGCAGGCTTGACTGGTACGTGGTCCCGATCGACATGCTGATTACCTTCACATTCTCCTCGGCGGCAGCGTAATTGACCGCCTCGATTATGCTGGAGAACGTAGCGCCCGTATCGCCGTTGGTCGGGAAAACCCTCAGTGGTAGGATACTTACTTCCGGCGCGATACCGCATGCACCGACTCCGTTGAAAGCCTGCGCGGCGATGATTCCCGCGACATGGCTACCGTGCCCGACGTTCTGATCGACAATCCCGTCATGATTGTTGTCAACACCGTCGCCCGGGGTTTCGCCACCAAGCCCGTCTCCGCCCGTTATGAAATCTGCGCCCGGAATAATATTAGCTGCCAGGTCCGGATGGTCGCGGTCGGCGCCCGTATCAATAGTAGCGACCCAGACATTCGCATCGCCTGTTGTCATGTCCCACGCAAGCTCGGCATCGATCTTCGGAAACTCATGTTTCTTGCTGTAGTCCGGATCGTCCGGAACAAGCACGGGATATGCAATATAATTCGGCTCGACAATCCCGACACGCGGGTCGGCAGCCAGATCCGCCCATGCGCTGACAATATCGACCGACTGATCGAACCGTACACGGAACAGCGGATCAGAGCCATTGAGTCTCTCCAGGACCTGGTAATCCTGCGCTGTCCGAAGCGAGTAAATCTGGGTCAGCGATTCGCTGTCTTTCAGCCTTACAAGAAGCTCGCCCTCCGCAGCCGTGACAGTCTCACCGGTTTGCGGATTGGTAAATGCTACTTCTCTTTCGTATGGCACAGGAGGTCGAGGATTCATGTACCACTCATCGGAGACGTTGATCATGATTCCAATTTTTGGACCGTCGCCATCACCGGTGTCCGGACCGATGAAAACGAACTGCACATGGCCAGTACCCGCAGGCGCCAGCCATTCGAGGCAACGGTCGGCGGTCTGATAGATATATCCGACCGGCTCACCATCGACAATCCACGACCCGCTCGAGCATCTCGCCTCGAATACCGCGTTTTCATATCCCGCGGGAGGATCATACGAGACTACATGTGCAGTGTCCGGTGCGACACTCGCGCTCCATTCATCCGGCGCGAGTGTTTCTCCGTCCATACCTATCCCATCTGTATTCAGACCGAGAATCGGTGGAGCATCGCCTGACTGACCGCCCTCGATCGGATTAACCTGACCGCAGGCGGCGATGAAAATTAAAACAAACAGAAAACAAACTGATATAGCAGAATTATTTTTAATCATAATCGGACACCCCCGGAGGTGGTGGTGGGGGTGTAACGTGCAGTTATCGTACCAAATGGCGTATTATAGCATGAAATTAATGCTATCCCTGTTCCGCTCCCAATGAGCCCTTCGCAGCAAAGCTATTGAAATTGATGCGATATATGATACTATAGCACGTCAAAATCACCCGTTCCGGACATTCTGTCCGTTGCACGCTGCCCTCTTTCCCCTGCGCAACCTCAGAACCTTCCAGTGTGTCTCAAAGTCTGATAAAGTAATCACCCTGACAGAATATCGTGCATCATTCCTTGATATGATCAGAAGAGATTCAAAGAGAAGACGAAATTCGGGAATATCCGCCTTAGTCATCGCGATACTGCTGTTACTGGTTCAGCTGGTCCCGGCAGGCGCTCAGGAAGAGATTACAGTGGAGGAAGAAGTACCGGAAGGACTGTCGATGCAGGCGGTTCCGGTGTTCGGTTCCAACGTTCGGCAGGACCGGTATTTCCCGCTACGCGTAACAATTGAGAATAATGGTCCCGCCCGTCGCGGCGAGATCCGTGTTGTCAGCCAGGATCCACTCAAGCCCCTGTCGGCATACTTCACCGCGCATTGCGAAATCCCGTCCAATTCCCGAAAGGTCTACTATCTTTACCCGTACTTCCTGAACATAGACATGACACCTGCGATATATGTGCAGTATGTCGAGGGTAGTCCGCAGATCAGCCAGGTGTTCGAGCTGAACATGATGCAGCCGTCGCAACGGCTGTGGATCGAGGTTGCCGACGAGGGCTCGGACTTCATTTTCCTGTCCGGCATGTCACTTCCGGAAGGATCTTCCTTTTCGGAAATCTCTGAATTCATAGCAGAAGAGCAGCCGATGGCACACAGCTATGGCTTTGGCGGCTATAATCAGCCACTTCAATACGACACTTCGCGATCCGTCCTGGCCTGGACCCGTCCCGAAAATCTTCCCGACCGCGCTGAGGGCTACGAAGCTATTGACGGGATTATCCTGAACACGAGACGCTTCTATGAGCTGTCGGTCGACCAGCGCGAAGCACTTGCCGAGTGGGTAATTTCGGGCGGTTCGGTAATTGTCTGGCTTGGGGATGACCCCGCCAGATTCCAGGGATCCTTCCTGACCGGATCGGTTGACGGAAGCGGGCTCGGTAGCCAGTCAGCAATAACCGAGCTACCCATCAGGACCACAATCCAGGTTTTGCGAACCGTGCCGGGATTCTCCGGGCGCGTCGATGTCATTGGAAATTTCCCTGTCACATACGCTCCGCAGGAATCGGCGCGTACGCTTTTTGCGGAAGGAAATATCCCTATCCTGCAGCATTTAACATACGGGCGAGGAGACATTCTCCTTTCGGGACTCGATCTCGCCGCGCTAAAAACAGCCAATCCCACCGGACTCGACCAGTACATGGGCTTCATGATGGGCTACCTGATGTCGACCGACGACCGAATGCCGCCCCTTATCAAGTACGGTCCGACCGGGTACAGCGGTTGGCGGGCGGACCCTTACGAGCAGACGTATGTTGACCGATCGGAATACAACGTGCTGAACAGGATCGATAACGCGCTTCAGTCGGAGCAGCTTACAGCACTGCCCCCGCTCAGCGCGATCGCGACATTTCTGCTCATCTACATCATCGTGGTGGGTCCGGTCAATTATTTCATCCTGCTGAAAATGCGAAGACGCGAATGGCTCTGGTATACGATACCGCTGGTGGTGATGTTTTTTATCATCGTCAGCTATTCATGGGCGCTTGGGACGAAGGGCTCCCGACTGCTTCTAACAAGGATAAACGTCATCGACTCGTATCCGTCCCAGGAAACCGCCTGGGAATCGAGTTACTTCGGACTGTTCAGTCCCGTGGGCAGGCGCTACCGTGTAGAATTTAACGAAGGACAGGATCTGATACGCAGGCTCGAACTCCCGCGACCGGCATACAATCGATACGGACTTCCCGAGGAAAACCTTCAGTCGGAACCGTTTACTATCGTGCAGGACAGCGACAACGCGGAATCTTTCGTCGCCGATGCGTACATACGTATCTGGTCGGAAGCTCACTTCATGAGCGAAGGCGCGATCGATCCTCCGGGCAACGCGTGGCTTGAGAATGTTGTCGTTACCGGCAACCACCTGCGTGGCACATTGAACTATTCGGTCCCGGAGCGGATCGAGGATCCTTTTCTCCTGTATTACACACCGCGTGGATTCGTTAACTCGGAGATTGTCACTGGATTCGCGGAGCAAAGCGTGCTGGAGGGGAGTTCATCGATCGAGTTCGATCTGAATCTCGATGTTCATTCCAGCCTGCCATTACCGTCTTCACCGCGAAGGCATTCGAATGATAAATCAGCAGTTCTGCGGAATGTATCACTCGCCGCGCTTTCGACCCGGGTCCTGGAGAACTCGCCGGACAACGAAATCATCCTGGGCGGGTGGATATCCGACGGAAGTGTCCGCTCGATAGAGCGTCCGGGAGTGCGATCATCGGTCGAAGAGACGCTGGTGATTATGCATCTGCCGCTCACAGTCGACGAGGGCTCGTTTATCTGGGAAGGTGCGCGAGGGCACATTCTGGGTCTGCAGGCAGGCCGGATGGAAATCGACCAGTCGGGCAGCCTGGCGGTTTACGATGGACGACTGGTCTACTCGATAACATTCCCTGTCGACTCGCCCGAGCGAAGACCCGAGGACGTGCAGATTACTCGAAGCGGCAGCGCTTACAAGGATTCCTCATCAACTACAATGTTCAGCTTCAATCACCTTAACGGCGAATGGCAGGCTCTGCCGGTAATTTCTTCCTCGGTAGATTCAATAAGCTACGGAATGAGCAACATGGGACGCTTTCTCGCTCCGGACGGACGGACGATATTTCTGATGCTCGAGGACGATCCCGGCACCACCGACGATGTCTTCCTGCTGAATGGTATCAGCATAAATGCGCGCTGAATCCAGCCATTTTTTTCAATTAATAAGAACCCGAGTGAGTCAAATTCTCACCCGGCCCGTATGGCTGATGGCCATTTTCATCCTTCTTACGTGCATGATCCCGTTCTCGGGCGGGACATCGCCGTTTCGAAGCGACGCATTCCATGTCATCGACCCGTTCGGCTTCAGCCTTCTGACACCGTCGCGACAGGCGTTCGGTCCGCACTCAATGCTGTCGGTCGTTGGACTTATCCTGCTTCCCGCAATGGTTATTCACTGGAGACGCATGGAGTCTGATATCGATGGAGGCATCGCCTGCGGACTGCATGGACGCAACATAGTACCGTTTGCCGCAGTCACCGTTTATTGTCTGTTTGTCCTTCTAAGCCTGCCATTAATGAGCAGGTCAGCGATTTTCCTACGCCCCGCAGCACTCGGGATCACCCTGCTCGATCTCATCGTTCTTGCTGTAATGCTGGCATGGACAATCGACCTGGTTATTATTCTGACGCCGCAACCAAGGCTGCGACCCCTCGTCGCATGGATAACAGCCGGGTGGCTTTATATCGGACGGTCGATGTCCGACGCGTTTATCATCGCTCCACAGGTTCGAGAGATTGTCGAATCTGACTGGACGCTGATCGCGTGGCATGTGGTGCTCGCACTCATTGCATACACTCTTCACGCGCTACCTGCCATCCGATACCATCCGCGTGCTACACTTTGAATAATGACTCATCCTGCTAATCGATACCTGATTTTACTGCTCCTCTTATCAGTGGTTTCCCTTTCTTCATTTCCTGCATATGGTCAATCGAATTCGGATGAGTTCGAAATCGACGGCCGTTTTGGGTTCTATGGCTACTACAAGGCGAGAATACCGACCTGCGTCAGCCTGGATATTACTAACTCCGGTGGAATTTTCGAGGGTTACGCGCTTGTCGATCTCGACCAGTGGATTCCCCCGACCTTTTACAGCCATCCCGTAGTCGTAACTACCGGTGGACATCAGCAACTGGAGGTCGGGTGCTTCGGATGCTGGGAATCGAGTGCCTGTGTCATACCGGCGAGCCTGATTGCAGAAGACGGCA
>Ga0272442_10002880_pt1 | contig 24503 bp, 23 predicted proteins | sample SSMForm2O_FD_200262 | JGI IMG/M metagenome (GOLD analysis project Ga0272442, IMG submission 200262) | Marine sediment archaeal communities from Little Sippewissett salt marsh, Falmouth, MA, United States - SSM-Form-2O | ecosystem: Environmental > Aquatic > Marine > Wetlands > Sediment ...
TACTAAAAATATCATTAACTCATAAGATATGACAAAGAGTATAACAGAGAAAACAACTAATATTATATGGAATACATATAAAACGCCACATATTAAAATTGATTCATCTTGTTCTTGTTGTGTGCAATAGGGGCATGTGTCACTTTCTATTGTTTGTTCTATATTTATATCAAATAGTGTTTCGTCTTTGATTATTTGGTCGTTTATCTCAAGGTATATTTCACTTAGTTTTTCATTGCTTGTAAAGCTTGAAAACATGTATTCAAGGCTTGTTGAGAGTATTAGTGAGAGTAAGCTTAGTTCTGAGAGTATTTCTGCTGATGTAGATAAATCTACATCTTCTATGTAATATGGTATATATGTTAGATAATGGTTAAATACTATTATTTTTGATATTATATTTACTTCTTCCTGGTTATAATTTTTTACTAGTAGATCTTGATGTATTTGGTTAAATAAAATATTAAATTCTTGGCTTTCGTATATTGTTTTAAGTTCTCCAAATACTATTAGATATTTTAGTTCAATTGGTTTTAATGGCTCTGAGGATTGCATGCATATATTTTGTTCTTCTAGGTGTATTTTTTCAGTTCTTGTAATTTGATCAGATGTATCCTGAATCTCTGTTTGCTCGTTTTCTGATAGTATATTATAGTTTATCAAGAGATTTTGGTTATCGGAGATTTCACTAATTAACTCTGATGGGTTTTCTTTATCTATTTTTTCTTTTATTAGGCTAATTATTGTTGGTGTCATCTCTGCAAGTTTTTCTAAAAGATTTTGGGTTTGTGGGTTTGTTAATAATTCAAGAGCTTCATTGCTTGTTAGATATTCTTTTAGTGTATTTACAAAGTTTTGGGGGTTTATATCTAGATATTGTTCAGAATTTATTTTTAATGTTTCTTCTTGGTCTATGTAATTATTAAAAGTTTCGCTTTGGGTTTTTGATACAGCTGTAACTGTTAATATTAGTATGGTGCTTAGGAAAAATACTTCGAATATTTTGAGATTTTTTTTATTTATTATCATTTTAAATCACAAGAATGATTCTTTTTTACAGATATTTAAGCTTTATAGACCAAAACTTGTGATTTAACTGATTTAAAAAAAGAAAAAGAGGGTTTAATATTAAATTATGACTATTAATGCTGTTCCCACAAAAGTAAAAACACACCAATCTGGTTTATTGAGAGGTTCTGGATAATAGCTAGACCAAAAACCATAAAATCCAATTGCAGTTCCACTATGATCATTTGTATAGGTAGTATCTCCAACAGTTACGTCTACCTTACCATGAGTGTATTTAGCATTCCAAGATAGTAAACCACCCATACTCAACCAAAGTATGTTAGTTGCGAATGGAACCCATATTGGAAACGAAGGTAATGCTATTGCAGAACCATCTGAATATGCCTCTAGATAAGTCATTAACCCCATATATTCATATTCTATGTTTTCCATCTCTAGATATTGAGCGACTTGTTCCTCTGAAACTTGTCCATCGTTTTCTATTTCACTAATTATATACTGTACAGTTTTTATTTTGTCTGGATTTTCAATAGTTGATAATGAGCTTTTAAGAATTGGCAGCTCTTCAGAAGTTAAACAATTTGTTAATGAAGCTTTTTCCTGTTTTTCCAATAACTCATCTATAATGTTTTCATCTAGACTATCTAGTGAATTTATTATTTTAGAATTGTCTAACTCTTCTGATGAGGTAGTTGTATCTTTTGCAGTAGAATTCAAAATTGGCGTCATTGTTGTTAGTACAAACATACATACTATTCCAAAAATTACTATTTTTTTATTTTTTATCATTTTACATCACAAGAATGATTTATTTTTATAGATATTTAAGCTTTATAGACCAAAATTTGTGACTTAGGGAGAAACTTTAACTATCTTTTTTATGAACAAAAAGGCGGTTTAAACAAATCTAAAAAAGTGTCATATATTGAGTCAATCATTGAATTAAAACTTTTAATATGTTTTCTTTCTCCTTCCTTTAAATAATCCATATACTCCTCAATGATTTTTTCATCAAACATGCTATGTTTATGTAGAATCATAATGTTATATAATTCAAATAGTCTACTCCAATTTTTTCCTCTATACAATTTTTCGGATTTAACAAGATTTCTTTTAAAAACAATATTGTTGTTTTTGAAAGGATGAAATGAACCATTTTTAACTTCAACTTCTTCGATAATATCTAAATCAAGGAGTTTTTTAATATGATAAGAGGCAGTATTGTGATTAACTTTTAACTCTTTACTAATCTCAACAGTTGAAAAAGTAATTGAAAAACATAGGTATATAAAAATTTTACAAGTATTTTCATCTCTTATAATTTCAAGAAGCTCTTTTTCTTTTTTACCAATCTCTTTTGAAGCATATACTAATTTTGACTTCCCAACCTTTTTCTCATTAACAAGTTCAATTTTTTCTAGATATCTAATATGATAAAGAAGAGTTGTTTTTGGAATATCTAGTTTTCTTGATAGCTCTCTTACTTTTAAACCAGGATTTTTTTTAATGAAATCATATATCTCTTTCCTTGATTTTAGTTTTAAGATATCACTTTTTTTCATCATACTTTATCATTTCCATATGTCTTCTAAATCAATGAATATGCCATGTTTCATAAGATATGGCCAGTATCATTATTCCATTTATTTTAATTCTTTGGTTCTGTAATTGACATGAACCGATAAATATTTTGCATCCAATTTCAAATGTTTGATTTATGTATCTTTCTGAATAAAATGGATAATGTCTGATTTCTTCACCAAATATATTACTTATTTCAATATAGCTTGAATTGTCCGTTACATCTGATGGTTTATAATAAATATATTTTCCAAAAATTGTATCATCTAAACCACTGTAATAACCATCACTTTCCTTAAAATCTGCATTAATTATTGCAATTGGGAAAAAGCAATTTATTGATGGGGTTGTAACTGATTTTCTAATATCAATTTGATAGCTATCTTCAATATTACTTGATATTGTATTCATATCGTCATTTATTAAAATTCCAATTTTACTTAATTCGTTTAATTGGTATGAATTGATTTCTATTTCATTTTCGTCAAGTAAGTCTGCTAAAGTTCTTGCTTCCTTTATTTTTATTATTTCATTTTTTTCTGCATAGCCTGCTAAAGAAATGTTGGTGAGTAGTAGCATAAGAGTAATCCCTAATAATATTCTTATTTTTATTTTCATTATCTCTTTCCCAAACTTTTAATATAGTTAAAATTGTGTTTTTCATAATATTTAAATCTTATATTACAACTATAGAGATTTTTAGGTTTTTATATCAAGAGATAAAAAATAAAAAAAGAGTGGAGGATTTTATTGATATCCGCCTATTCTTAAGCTTGGGTCGCCTAGAAGTACCCACTGAGTTAATGATTTTGCGTGGTCAAGGAAGTCCATGTCAAACTGATTGCAGTAAGAAACCTGTGTATTTTTGTACACATCTCCGAGATTTCCGTAACCTTCTGTATCGTAGAGTTCTCTGTATTGTTTCATGAATTCAATACATATTCCGCCGTCAAAGCCTTCGACCAAGCATTCCTTTCCAATAACTCCATATCCAAGACCAGTATTTCCTATTGTTGCAATAGAACCTGTCTTTGGAAGTTTTACAAGATACCAGCTGAAACACTCAGGGACTGGAGCTCCATGACACCAAGTGTTTTTCTCGTTGTGTAAATCAAGTAGACCAGGTATCATTGATACATTAAATTGGCTATTATGACAACCTCCAATCAATGTTACTGGTAGTTTGTATGTGTTAGAAAGTTTTTTAAGTGGAAATGAAGGAATTATTGGAAGTGCCTTTGGACCAAATTTAACAACTCCGATATAAGGTATACTTCCGCCTGCTCTATTCCCAGGAATTCCAGGGAAATGATCTGTCCAAACGTTTGGACTGCCATGTCCTGAAAGGAATGCAAAACCACATCCTTGACTTAGATATTTTACAACATCGTCAGGCCCTCTTAGTTTTCCGTTTGATGCCCAAACGATTTCCTTTTCAAAGCCTTCTGGTAGATAATAAAGTGCTCCACCGCCGCCTAAAAGTGTTTTATCGCCTGTTACCCATTCTCCTTCGTAATACATTTCTTGACCGCATCGCCAGTCATCAAAAACTACTTCGTCATTTTCATTTAGCACCCATACATGGATGTCTGTTGTGAATCCATATGGACTTGGATCATAGGTTTTACCACGTATGTGTAAAATTCCATCTGTATAATTTATATTTGCCCAGTTTGAAAATGAGTTTCCGTATGCATATTTTTCAGTGATAATTTGAACCGAATCGTTGCATCCAAGGTTGTCACCTGGAGATATTGAAACGATTTCTGCAATAGGTTCTGTTGGATATGAATCTATTCTTAAATGATCATCGTGATTGAAATATATACTTGATGCAATGTTCTTGTTTATTGTTATTGGTATTACATCAGGTATACCAAATGGCTTGTCATCTGTTTTACTTTGAGCATAGATTGTATAATCTCCATTTGGAAGTCCATTAGTGTCCCATTGGAAATCAAGGTCCTCTTGGTCCATGAATCCATCGCCTGAGAATACTATCATCTTTTTGAACCATTCTTGGCCGTATGTTGTTTTCTCATAGTTAATTATCTTATTTACAACATCTCTTACTTCCTTTAGACTCCTACATGCAAGTCTTCCAACTGCAACGTCGGGAACTAAATCAAGAGTATCGTTTTCATAACTTGGGTCTGGATAGTTCCATGCACCAATGAGTCCATCTCCATTTGAATCCCAATTTTCAAATTCTCCTCCTTCTTTATAGACATCTGCATAATATAGATCACTAATTACTCCAGGATCATTTATTTTTTCCATACTTAGAGGATGCTCTGGGTCATCCCAGAAATTATGATATCTTACGGGCAGGTACCATTTTTTAGCACCATAGTTCTTATGTTCTCGTGGATTTGCCCAAATCTGGTTTTTAAGCCCTCCTACAAGTAAAACATAGCTTATATTATGCTCTTCTATTGCATCTTGGATAAATAATTTGATTTCTTCAGGTTTGTCAACACCATCATATGCCTTATAAATTGACTCAGTTGTTTTAAGATATGTTTTCACGCCAACATTATTTTTATGATTTACTAGTTTTTTTAAGGCAAATGAGAAAAATCTTGGTGCAATTACTACCATGTCATATTCACAAGATGTTGAAATTGGATTTGACTCAGGTGAGTCATATGTAATTTTAATATCTGCACTTTCAGCAACTATTAGTTTATCAAGACCTGGTGAATATCTTACTGGGTATATTGGGACAACTACAAAAGTTGTTCTTACATTTTCATTATTTAAACCACATAAAACACGATAGTCAAACCATTCAGAAGGGTAAAGCTCATTGCTTTCATATACTGCATTGTTCTTTGCTACTTTTGGAGTGTATTCAATTTCTGTAGCGGTTAATGGAACAGGTTGAGGGGAAGGTTTAACTTCTTTTTGGATATTTGTCTCAACTAGATTTTTAACATCAACATCTACCTTTACATTTGTTGCTCCAAAAGGTATTTCAAACGTCTTGACTACTTTTGGTAGATAAGGCTTACCTGGTTCTGATAAATGAGTTGTTGTTTGAATAAAGTCAACTTCTAGATATTCTTCATCTGAATCCTTAAAACTAAGTTGAGAAAAAGAAAATTCTTGAGAATCTGATAAACTTAGGGTTTCTATGTTTTTGTCTTCTACATTTACATTATTTGTTACAGCAGCAGCTCCGAGTCCACTAAGGACTAATATTCCTATTACTAAGATTGGAAGTATTTTTTTCATTTTTATTCATCCCCCATTATTTTTATATAACGGTTTATATATTAAAATGACATTTATATTATATAAATGTTTTTAACAATATCTAATTTACTAAAATCCATTAAATTATAAAAACTTTTCTTTCAAATATAAAAATAAAAAAGAGAGAAAATAAATTTTTATTTTCTTAGAAGGTCAAGAGAACTAAGTTCTTCAGAGAGTTTATCTACTGCAAGTGATACATCTTCTGTTTGACGAGCACCTGTGCAGACGATTTTACCTGAACCAAATAATAGCATTGCAACCTTTGGATCCTTGATTCTATAGACAAGCCCTGGAAATTGTTCTGGTTCATATTCAACATTTTCAAGACCAAGACCCATTGCAACCTCATTAAGATTTAATTCTGTGCCAAGGTCAGATATTGCAACAATATTTTGAATGACAATTTTTAAATCCTTATAAACGTCAACTCCAAGTTTTTTGAGTTTTTCGGCAATAATATCAACTGTTTTTCTGACATCTTCAACATTTTTTGCACCTGTACAATTTGCTTTTCCGCTTCTAAATAGAAGTGTTGCTGTTTTTGGTTCACTTAATCTGTAAACAAGTCCTGGAAATTGTTCTGGTTCATATTCTGCTTCTTCTAACGATTGTGCTATTACATCTAAATCCAATTTATCAGAAAAAGACGTAGACGCAACGATATTTTCTACAATTACTTCTGGCATAATTTTTCTTCTCCTATATTTATAAAACTCCAATGGATGAAAGTTTTTCTTTCATCAGATTGATTGCTTCTTCTGCATCCTCAATTTTATTTGAACCTGTGCAAATCATTTTCCCTGAACTAAATAAAATAATTGATTTTTCATCATCAATTTTATAAACCAATCCTGGGAAAAGCTTGGGTTCATAATCGACATTCTCAAAAAGAAGACCTTTTGCAATTGAGCTTAAGTGTAGTTCTTGGCCTATATCTGCTGACATAATGATATTTTGTATCGCTATTTCGATTTCATCATTTGTATTAAATCCTGCTGATTCAATTTTATCAATTAATCTTTGTATTGCGTTTTCAAGATCATCAAGATTTTTTCCACCAGTGCATACTGCTTTACCACTTGGAAGAATAAGTATTGCAATCTTTGGGTCTTCTATTTTATAAGTTAGGCCACTAAACTCATCTGGATTATAGTTAAGTTCAGGGATCTTTTCTGCTAATGCTTTGAGTTCTAAAGAGTCAGATATTTGAGAATGTGCAATAATATTTTCAATTGTAAATTCTGTCATATAATAACGGCCTTCCCTTCCTGAAGTATATAAAGGCTTTTTATAAACATTTCGTTTGAATAAAGAGTTAAAAATCACCAAATATTATCGATGTTCAAATCATTATCGTCTGAATTTTTATTCTTCTTTTTCCTTTTATCTCCATTTGTTTTATCAAGTAATCCTCTGAACTCATTAGTTCTATATTCAATTCTTCTTTCACAAGAAGCAACAGCTAGCTCCCCTCTAGTTCTTTCAATCAGGTTTCTAACCATGTCCTGTTTTTTCTTAATTGGAATAAGACCTGAGGGATAGTCAAAACGGATAATAACGTCATATATATCATCCATCATTCCTAGATAACTATCTGCTTTTTTTGCTTTACCAGTTCTAATGGAGTCAAGGGTTGAACGTCTAAGTTCACCGACTAAATCACATAAACCCATAAGATAAGAGCTGTATGTTGTTTTGATTTCATCAGGGTCTGGAAGGTCTTTGCCTTTCATAACGTTATAAAAACACTGAGCTTCGACTAATTCCTGAGCTGCATTTTCAACAAATCCTGCATGGTAAAGATCTGAATGATCCTTTGTTAAAACATATAAATCCTGAAGTTTTTTGGATGCTTTCTTAATATTGTTTTGTGCATTCTTCATCGAATCTTGGTGGATTAATTGTATTGCCTTTCTGCATCCGATAATAATTTCACGAGATGATTTTAAGGCTTGTTCTCGAATTTTATCTTTACTGTCAATGTTTTTTTCTATTTTGTCTACAATCTTGCCTAGGTTTTTCATCGTACCTTTAAGTCTCTAGATATAGTTATATTTTTCCTTTACATGAATTTTTTATTTACCCAAAACTCAGGTTCTTTTCCTTCCAACACCTTATTTATCTGTTCAGCACATATTGTTCCTGCCTTTATTTGCGCTTCTTTTGTATTAGCACCAAGATGAGGTGACAGGATTACATTTTCAAGTTCTAAGAGTTTGTTTTCTTTTGGAGTTGGTTCTTTTTCAAAGACATCGACAGCAGCACCTGCAATTTTACCTTTCTTAAGACTTTCATATAAAGCATCTTCGCTTACAACTCCGCCTCTAGCTGCATTAATTAGATATGCACCATCCTTCATCATATCTAGAGTTTTTTTATCAAATAGATAATGGGATTTATCATTATGTGGTATGTGGAGTGAAACAAAGTCTGATTCTTTTAAGAGTTCTTCAAAATTCTTTCTTTTAGCACCCATCTTAGATGCTTTTTCATCAGTACAATTTGGTGAATAAACAATAACATTCATACCAAGACAATTTGCAACCTTTGAGACATGTTGAGCAATATTTCCGGAACCAACTAGACCTAGGGTTTTACCAGAAAGCTCAGTTCCTTTCAATTGTTTTTTTATCCATTCGCCTTTCTTCATTGTTGAGTCAGCTTTTGGTAGATATCTAGCTAAGGACAGCATATGGGCAATAGATAGTTCTGCAACACTTTTTGTTGAGCCAGTAGGCGAGTTTACAACTTTTATTCCTAGCTCTCCTGCTTTTTTTATATCAATATTATCAACACCGATTCCTGCTCTGCCGATAACCTTCAAATTACCCTTTGAGCCAGCTTCAACTATATCTGTTGTAACCTTCGTTCTGCTTCTAAGCATTAGGCCATCATAATTTCCAATTTCTCTTAGAAGCGTATCATTATCCATCTCGTCATAAGTGACCTGGTGACCTGCATCTTTTAATTCTTGTAAAGCCTCTTCTGCTGACTTATCAGTTACTAATACTTTCATAATTAAAACCCCAAAATTTGGAAATAAAGAAGGTAATATAAAGCTTTAGTATGAATTCTTAAGAAACGAATCTCCTTCCACAGTATGGGCAGATATTTGCATCAAATGGTATATCTTTTTTGCAACTAGGACATATCCTTCCTTTCAAAGGATCATTTGTCTTTAATAAATTAATCAATTCATTTTCCCTAAAACTCTTTGAATTTGAGTCAGCAATAATTGCAAGGACAATTGCTAATATCCAAAATGTAAAAATCAATATAACAAATACAATCAAGAAGCTAGTTGTATTGCTATGGATATAAAAAAGATCAACATTTGCCCCGTTTTGTTTTATTATAAGATTTACAGCAGTAAAAAAATCTTTTTTAACAAAGATATTTCCATTTTCTTTTTCTGTTATCTCATAATTATTGCTATTTAACTTTTTAATAATCTCATTTTTAATGCTGATTTCACTTCTACCTTTAAAAGTACATAAAATTTTTTCTCTTTTCCCAATTTTTATTATTATAATAAATCCAACTACAAATGCTATTACAATTAAAAAAAGTATAACTAAAAATACATCCATCTCTTATCTACCCGTTTATAAATAAATTTTAAAATAATAAATATTTTGTTAAAATTGTTAATTTATGCTAAATGATCCATTCTAAAGTCAATTCCAGGATATTCAGCATCTTTTCCTATTTCTTCTTCAATTCTAATCAATTGATTATATTTTGCGTTTCTATCACTTCTTGCAGGAGCCCCAGTCTTTATTTGTCCAGAACTTGTTCCAACCACTAGGTCTGCAATAAAACTATCTTCGGTTTCTCCACTTCTATGAGAAACAACTGCAGTCCAACCTTGGTCATGAGCCATTTTTATCGCATTTAGTGTTTCTGTTACAGATCCAATTTGGTTAAGTTTAATTAAAACTGAATTTGCGGCTCCAAGTTCAATTCCTTTTTTTATCCGCTTTGTATTTGTAACAAATAAATCATCGCCAACGATTTGTACTTCCGTCCCAATCTTTTTAACAATTATTACCCAAGAATCCCAATCATCTTCAGCAAGACCATCTTCGATACTTACAATTGGGTATTTTTTACATAGGTCAACATAGAAATCAACCATCTCTTCGCCCGAATAGGATTTCTTACCTATCTTATAGGTGCCATCATAGAAAAACTCACTTGATGCAGGGTCAAGGGCAATCTTCATCAGATCCTCATAACCTGCATTTTCAACAGCCTCAAGCATTAAATCAAGTCTTTGCTCAACTTTTGTAATATTTGCAGGTGCAAAACCTCCCTCATCGCCAATTAAGACACCGCCTGCACCAAATTTTTTCTTCAATATTTTTGCTAGATGATGATAACTTTCAGAAACCATCCTTATACCTTCAGAAAAGGATTTTGCACCTGTGGGCATTAACATATGCTCTTGTATAGAATTTTCCTGTCCTGCGTGTTTTCCCCCATTGATTACATTACACATTGGAACAGGAAGTTTATGTGGAATAACGCCAAAAAGTTCACCAATATAAGAATACAAAGCTAGGTTCTTTGATGCAGCTCCTGCCTTAGTTACAGCCATTGATACAGGCAGAATTGCATTTGCACCAAATTTTTCTTTGTTTTCAGTTCCATCAAGTTTAAGCATAATATTATCAATTGTCTCTTGGTGGATACAGTCAAGACCAATCAATTTTGGTGCAATAAGTTTGTTTACATTTTTAACAGCCTTTAAAGTTCCCTTGCCAAAATATCTTGATTTATCATTGTCTCTTAACTCAAGTGCTTCATGTTGGCCAGCACTTGCACCACTTGGAGTCATTGCTCTAAATACCCCATCTTCTGTGGTTAAGTCAACTTCAACAGTAGGATTTCCCCTTGAGTCTAAAACCTCTCTTGCCCTGATCTTTTTAATCTCAGACATTCCTTATTTCCTCATTTCTATAATATCTTCATATTTTAAACTCTTTACCCTTTTTATGCATTTTTTAAATCTTAATATTAGGAACCTTCCATTTGTCAAATTTTTCAATATTTTGTAAAAGATATTTCAATGCAGGAATGGATTTTTTCATCCAATAATTCAATTTATCATGTTTTCCTTTTCCAAAGCCTGCAGTATAATCCTTTGATAAAAGTTCTAGATTAAAACTAGGGATTCTATATTCTTTAAATATCCAGTCACATGCATTTCCATATCCAAATAAGCTGATACTTTCTTTATTTTCATAAGGTGTTATTTTTGAGATTTCATTCTTTGCATAATTAAAAATTTCCTTTTCTTCCTTTTTTAAACTGTATTGTGGATTTATCATTATTTTTGTTGGAGAAATTATCTTCTGACTTGCAGTATGGCAATTCACATAAAAAGAAAAATTTTTCTGATTGAGGATTTCTGTATACTCTTTAAAAGAAAGAGTTTCTGGTTCAGAAAAAGCTTTTTTACCACAATTAATAAAGAACCACAGGTTTGTAAATTTATCTTTTGACTTTGTTCTTTTTACACTACCTCCAAAGATTCTCCCGTAATGAACATCAAAATTTCTATTCAGATCAACTCCATTTTCATTCCATCTTCTATCCTTTTGTCTTCCATCAGGATTTAAAATTGGAATGACATTTATCTCAGACATATCCATGACTTTTGATAGATTTTTGTCTTTACCATAATTTTTCAATAAGGACTCTAAAAAATAGAGGCATAATTCACCTGATTCCCATTCAGACCCATGAATGCAGCCGTCTATTAGACAGGAATATTTCGCCTTATTTTTTGATTTTATTTTTACACATAAAATGTCTTTACCTAAAACACTTTTACCAATTGGAAAAAATGATAATAAATCATAATATTTCTCTTTTAATGAATTTATTTTTTCTATTGTCTGTTCATAGTTGTGATATTCCTCTTTTTCCCAATCAGGTAAATCTGAAATAATCATCTAGATTTCTTTTCCTTCCGTCATCCTTAAAATTGAATATATGTTTTTATCTCTTTTCATTTTCCATAAATAAAAATTTTTTGATAACTATTGTTAAATAATCTATAAATATAGGGTAAAAGCTAACTATAAAGTGAATAAAAATGAAAGTGTATGTTTATCACACCGCTTGTCAAAGAAGGGCCATGGATTCATATAAATTTAAAAAATATTTTTTACTAAATAATCATAAAATTGTCAACAGTCCGGATAAAGCTGATTTGATTATATATGTTGCATGTGCTGTATTAAACAAGGAAACAGAGCATGCTTTAGAACAAGTAAAAAAGTTTCAAAAATATGATGCCGAATTAATCGTTGGTGGTTGCCTTCCCGGAATAGATAAAGATAAACTCGAAGAAGTGTTTGATGGAAAATATCTCAGTACAAAAGATATAGAAAAGATAGATGAGTTTTTTCCTGAGAACAAAATAAAATTCAGTGAAATTGATGATGTTAATTGTCTTTATGAAAATGTTAACTCAAGTAATATCCGAGACAACCTAAGAATAGTGAAAAAGAAGATTAAATTTTTAGACAAAATTTATTTTACATATAAAATCAGTATTATCAAAGCTATTTATGGGGAGCACTCAATTCCACATAGGGCATTTGAAAAGTACCATTATATTAGAATTTCATGGGGATGCATGAACAGATGTGCATACTGTGGCATTAGAAAAGCAATTGGTCCTATGTATAGTAAACCTCTTGATGAATGTATTAGGGAATTTAAAAAAGGCTTTGAACTTGGCCATAAAAACTTTTTTATTTCAGCCGATGACATTGGTTCATATGGTATGGATATAAATAGTAGTTTTCCTGAGCTATTAAATAAATTTTTAGAAACAAGAGGAGATTATACAATTACTATCCAGAATCTTGATCCGAGATATGTAGTTAGGTATATTGATGAGCTAGAAGAGATCACAAGAACAAAAAAGATAGTTAATATGGGGATTGCAGTTCAATCTGGTAGTTCAAGGATCTTAAAATTAATGAATAGATATCCAAAAGTTGACGAAATCATTGACTGTCTACTAAGACTTAAGAAGGCAAATCCAAAACTAGTAATTCCAACTGCTTTTATAATTGGTTTCCCAACAGAGACCTATCAAGATTTTCAAAAAACCCTAGATTTTATTAATAAAGTTAAATTTAGAAGCGGCTTTATGTTCAGATTTTCATTAAAACCTGGTACTATTGCTGAAAATATTGAACCAAAAGTTCCTAAGAAAGAAGCAATAAAAAGGTTTGATGAATCTGAAGGATTTATGAGGGATTACAATTACAAAATTAAGAAGATTTCTAAACAAGCATCCTATATCTTCTTTAAAAAATAGATTGATACTATGAACATATTATTCATAAATCCTCCTGAAGGAGAATATTCACCAGGTCGTTCTTTTTCTTACTTTAAAAGCCATTCTCCACCCTTAGGTCTATTATATCTAGCAAGTATTTTAGAAAAAGAAGGCCATAAATTAAGTATTATTGATTTTGGTGCTGAGGATTATTATGAAGAAAAAGTAATAAAAGCTCTACCTAGCTTTGACATTATTGGGCTGACAGTAAATGCATTTAACTATCAAAGCTCTAAGGGAATATCAAAATTAATTAAAAATTTTAATCCAAATCTTTGTTTGATTATTGGTGGACCATTATGTTCCCTTTCACCAAAACAGATGATAAATGACTTAAATGCAGATATATGTGTGAAAGGTGAAGCTGAGCATACCATTTCAGATATTATTAAGTACAGTTCTAACAAAGAAAAATTAAGCCAGATTCCTGGCATATATTTTAAGGATAAGGGAAAAATAAAGATAGGGCCCCCTGAAGTTATAAATGAAGATGTTGATTCAGTTCCTTTTCCTGCAAGGCATCTTGTGGAAAAATATGAATATGGATATACTGCACTTGCAAAGTCTCCCTCGGGTAAGTTTACATCTATTGTTACTAGTAGAGGATGTCCTTTTCAATGTACTTTTTGTTGTTTAAAAGGAATTATTAAAAAATTTAGGTTAAGGTCTGCTGAAAATACAGTTAATGAGTTTATTGAGATTGATAAGAATTATGACTCTGTAATAATTATGGATGACAATTTCTTTATAGATAAAAAAAGAGCTGAGAAGATAGCAGATGAATTAATTAAACATAAGGTCAAACTTGATATTTGCATAATGGGTGTGAGAATCGACTCAGTTGAATACGAACTCTTCAAAAAACTTAAAAGAGCGGGTCTAAGCTCGGTTTTCTTTGGAATTGAATCTGGAAATCAAGAAATTTTAGATTATTATAAAAAAGGAATAACGCTTGATCAGATTAAAAGAAGTTTAAAAATATGTAGAAAGCTTGGTATTTATACCCTTGGTAATTTTATAGTGGGTTCTCCAATTGAAACCAGTAAACATATCAAGGATACATATGATTTTGCAAAAAAAATACCTTTGAATACTTCGTCTTTTTCGCCTTTTAGATATCTCAAAGGAAGCGATCTTTGGAAAGAAGCATATGAGGAAGGTAAAATAAAAGACGAAGAATTTATACTTTTTACTGACCCTAATAGATGTCTTGGTAATTTCAGTCATGATTTTTTAAAAAAATGGTCTGGAAAGGCCTCAATTAGTATATATTTGAGTCCAAGGCATTTACTATCTGAATTTTTCTTAATATTACTTAGAAAAGATTTCGGTGAATTCAAAACGATGTATCAATATCTGATAAACAAAATCTCAGGTAAGTATCATTATTAGATATTACAATTAGGAATTTCAGATAAAGTTTAATACTTAAAAAGCGTTTAGTTTTTTGGAGGAATAAGTTGTGATAGAGACATTAATGTACATTTTTGTAATAGTGATAATCTTTCTGATTTTGGTTTTAGCCTCTGCAATTAAAATAATGGCCGAATATCAGAGAATTGTTGTTTTTAGATTGGGGAGATTAATTGGAATAAAAGGCCCTGGGCTTGTATTTATAATTCCAATTATTGACAGTTACATAAAACTTGACTTAAGAACACGTGTAATAGATGTACCAAAACAAAGGGTGATAACTGAGGATAATGTAACAGTTGATGTTGATGCTGTTGTATATTTCAGAATTGTTAATCCTGAAAAAGCAGTAATTGAAGTTCAGAGATATGATGTTGCAACAAGCCTACTTGCCCAGACTACTCTTAGGGATGTATTAGGTCAGCAAGATCTTGATGAACTCTTATCAAACCGAGAACAGCTAAATAAAAGTCTTCAGACAATAATTGATCAAGCAACAGATCCATGGGGTATAAAGGTATCAGCAGTTACAATAAGAGATGTAGCCCTCCCTGCAGAAATGCTAAGGGCAATTGCAAAGCAGGCAGAGGCAGAAAGAGAGAAAAGATCAAGAATTATTATTGCAGAAGGGGAATTCAAAGCAGGACAGAAAATGCTTGATGCAGCAAAGCTTTATGAGCAAGCACCAATGGCCCTGAGACTTAGAGAGCTTCAAACACTTGCTGAGATTGCTCGTGAGAAAAATTTGATTGTGGTGCCTGGCGGAAATATTGGAAATGTTGCAGGTATTGCAAAAGCAATGAATAAAGAAGTGAAATGAAAATAAAAATTTCACTTTTTCTTATATTTTTATTTTCTTTTTTATTTGTATTTACAGCACTTGCAAAAAGCTCTAATGTATTAATTGTTGAAATGACTGATACAATCGATCAGTCATCAGTTGAGATACTTGATGAGGCAATTACAAGAGCTGATCAAGACGGTTCTGAGGCAATTATCCTCATTTTAGATACGCCTGGTGGTGGACTTACTCAAACCTTTGAGATTGCAGATATGATAAATAAAAGTTCTATCCCTGTGGTCGGATATGTGTATCCAACAGGTTCTGCTAGCTGGTCGGCAGGCACCTTCATTTTAATGAGCACACATATTGCAGCTATGGCTGATTTCACATTGATAGGCTCATGTCAGCCTGTTGAAATAACTGCTGAGGGTACAAAATATATTACTGAAAACAAAACAATAAATGCACTTGTGGCTTGGATTGAAAACAAAGCAGAAATGTATAATAGGAACAAATCAGTCGTTGAAAGATTTGTAACTGAAAACCTGAATCTAAATTCAACAAATGCCTTTAATTATGGTGTTATAGAATTTGTATCAGACTCAATTGAAGAGCTTTTAGTTAAGATAGATGGAAGTGTTGTTAAAACATCCGAAGGAGAGGTTGTTTTAGATACAGAAAATGCAAAAAAGAATTATTTTTCTCCATCAATTGGAGTTCAAATAATGAAATTTTTTTCAAATCCAATAATCAGTTCTCTTTTACTTATTCTTGGAATTTTTTCCTTGATTTTTGGAATATCTACTCCAGGTTTTGGAGCAGAAATTTTTGGAGTTATCGCAATTTTATTGTCAATTGTTGGTTCAGGTTTTGCAATTTCTTTATTAAGCATAATCTTTATAATAATGGGAGTTCTACTGATTATTATAGAACTATTTGCAACTCCTGGATTTGGAATAATTGGAATAGGAGGAATAATATGCATGTCGATTGGATCAATATTTTTGATTCCAAATTATTCCTCTGCAAGATGGGTGGTATCTATGGAATGGATAAATGATGCGATATTGGTAATAGCAGTAACAGCTGTAATAATTGCAATATTTTTTGTATTCCTTATTTATAAGGTCGTATTAATTTGGAAAAAGAAGGCAGCTACAGGTACATTTATTGGTGAGAAAGCAAAAACAATTGATAGGATTTCACCTGGAAACCCTGGCTATGTTTTGTTTAAAGGCGAGTACTGGCAGGCAGAATCTGATCTTATAATCGAACCAAAAACAAAGGTTACAATTGTTGCAAAAGAGGAATCTACCTTAAAGATTAAGCCATTAAAATAAATACCAAACATTAATCAATCATTATCTTTTTCGGTCTCTGATTTCTAATGAATAATAACTTGAGATTTCAGTTCCTTGGCGGTGTCGAAGAAGTTGGCAGACTTGCAATGGTTCTAGAAAAAGGAAGTAGCAAGTTTCTCTTTGAATATGGGATGTCTCCTGGTAAACCACCATCTTATCCAAAACCCGCTCCAGCAGTTGATATGGTATTTTTAACTCATGCTCATCTTGATCACTCTGGGATGATTCCTTGGCTTTTTTCAAGAAATGACCAAAGAATTATTACCACTAATTTAACAAGTGAGATATCAAACTTACTTCATAAAGACTCTATAAAAATTGCAAAGAGCGAAGGTTATGCAATTCCTTATAGTACTTCAGATATTAAAGATGCAAAACGTAGCGTTGTACCTGTTTCTCCCTCTCAAAAAATGAAGGTTGGCGAAGATTTTGAACTTCTTTGTCATGATGCAGGTCATATTCCTGGTTCACTTATGTTTGAATTAGTAAGTGACAAAAAAATACTTTTTACTGGGGACTTTAATACAAATGACTCAAGAATTGTAAGTGGAACAAAACCAGTTGACTGTGATATATTATTCCTAGAAGGAACATATGCAGGAAGAGATCATCCTAAGAAAAGAGATGAAATGGAAAAAGAATTTTTAGACAAAATCGAAGATGTAAATAAGCGTGGTGGAACTGTTGTTTTGCCCGCCTTTGCAGTATCCAGATCTCAAGAACTTGCCCTCGTTTTAAAAAACTCAGGATATAATATATGGATGGATGGTATGGGTAAGAAAGTTTCAAAGATATACTTAAAGTATAAAAAATATCTAAGGTCACATAGCGATCTTAAAAAAGCTATAAACAAAATTAATCTTGTTCATTCAGATCATGGACGAAAACTTGCATTAAATGCAGATGTTATAATTACATCAAGTGGTATGATGGATGGCGGTCCAGTACTTAGTTATATGAACAGATTAAAAAATGACCCAAAAAGCGCTGTTTTACTAACTGGTTATCAAGTTGAAGATAGTAATGCAAGACGTCTTGTTGATAAAGGCAGACTCGATTTTTATGGAGTAGTTGAAAAGATAGATTGTGAAGTTGAATATTTTGATTTTTCAGCTCATTCTGGTCATACTGAGATAATTGAATTTGCAAAAAAATGTAAACCTGAAAAGATAATACTTATGCATAGTGATAATAGAGAGGCTTTGCTAAATCCACTAAAAGAATTTGCAGAGGTCTATTTGCCAAAAACATCTGAAGTTGTAAGTTTGTAGCGGTTATTTTAAACAAAGATTTTATATATATGTTAATTTAGATTATGAGAGAAATTGGAGAAAAGAATAAATGAAAGAGTTAACTCAGAGACAGAAATACGATCTTAAAAGAAAAATTGAAGAGCTTAAATCAAGCAGAGGTAGACACACTGAGTTGATTTCATTATATATTCCGCCTGATAAACAAATATTTGATGTAACTTCCTATTTAAAAAATGAGTATTCTCAGTCTCAGAATATTAAATCAAAAACAACAATGAAGAACGTTTTATCTGCAATTGAATCCATCATGAGCAGACTTAAACAGTTTAAACAAGCACCTGAGAATGGGCTAATATTTTTTGTTGGTCATAAAAGCGTAAGTGGTGATAAAACTGAAATGGTAGCCCATGTTATTGAACCACCTCTTCAGATTAATACATTTCTTTATAGATGTGATTCTGAATTTTATTTGGAGCCACTTGAGCAGATGCTTCAAGAAAAGGAAATCTACGGTCTTTTTTTAGTTGACAGAAGAGAATGCACTATAGGAATTCTTAGGGGAAACAGGATAGATCTTTTAAAATATATGACTTCTCAGGTTCCAGGTAAGCATGGAAGAGGAGGACAGTCTCAAAGAAGGTTTGAACGTCTCACTGAGATTGCTGCACATGAATGGTTCGTTAAATGTGGAGAAAAGGCAAGTGAGATATTTTTAGGTGAAAAAAACATCAAAGGAATATTTGTTGGTGGACCTGGACCAACCAAACAATATTTTGTAGAGGAAAATTATCTTCATTATGAGGTTCAGGAAAAAATTGTTGATACTTTTGATACAGGTTATACAGATGAGTATGGTCTCAAAGAGCTTGTAGATGCAGCATCTGAAACCATGACCAACCTTAAGGTTGCAAAAGAGAAAAGTATTATGAAAAGATTTTTAAAAGAGGTTACAAAAAGCCAAGAAAATTTAGCAGTTTATGGTGAAAAGGAAATTAGAAAAGCACTTCAAATGGGTGCTGTTGACACGATTCTTCTCTCAGAAAATTTAAGGAAATTTAGAGTTAAATTGAAATGTTCGAGTTGCAATTATTCTGAATATAGAACGATTTCTGAGGATGATTTAGAAAACTTTGAAGCTTCCAAATGTCCTAAATGTGATAATTCTTCGTTGGAAATGAAAGAAAAGATAGATTTAATAGATGAACTTTCAGACCTTGCTGATAAAACAAGTTGTAATGTGGAGCTAATATCTACGGATAGTGAAGAGGGCGACTCTTTATATTCTGCATTCAATGGGATTGCTGGAATATTGAGATATCCATTAGAACTATAAAAATATAGAAATATTATTATACTTTATTTTTTTTACCCTTGAAATATAAAATATATTTACATTATATAATTAAAACCGATGGTTTTATAAATAATGAAATATATTAATAATATAGGTAATTAGCATGACAGATAGAGAAAACTTTGATTCATTTATACCTTCAAAGAAAAAGATACCTGAATTAACTTTAAAAGCTGTTTTAGTAGGTGCAATTTTGGCTGTAATTTTAGGTGCAGCTAATGCTTATCTAGGACTTTATGCTGGAATGACTGTTTCTGCAGTTATTCCGGGTGCTGTTATGGCATTTGCTTTACTTAGACCTTTTAAAGGAACGATTCTTGAAGTTAATATTGGAATGATGGGAGCTGCTGCTGGTGAAGCACTTGCAGCAGGTGTAATATTTACAATTCCTGCTCTTGTTATTCTTGAAACCTGGACAGAAATCCAATATTTCCAAACAACCGCTATTGCATTTTTAGGCGGTGTTTTGGGTGTTTTATGGATGATTCCTCTAAGAAAGGCTTTGATTATAAAAACAGACCTTCCATTTCCAGAGGGTGTTGCTGTAGCTGCTGTTTTAACAACAACGGTTGGTGGAGAAGAGGCAACTGATAAATCTGGAAGTGGTGTCAGCGGAATTTGGCTTGTAGTTGGTGTTTTACTCGCCAGTCTTTTAAAATTCGGTCAAGTTGCTTTAAAAGCATTCAGTGGCTCTGTCCATCATATTATCAATATTGGAAAATATGATATTGGTGGCGGTCAAAGATCTGGATATTTATATGGTGGTGTAGCAGCATCGCCTGCTCTTTTAGGTGTAGGATGGATTATTGGCCCAAGGATTTCCTCATTTGTTTTTGTAGGGGGTCTTCTTGGATGGGTAATTCTAACTCCTCTAATTGCTCTTGCAACTGGTCTTCCAATGCCTGGAACTGATCCTTCATTAACAGTTATACAGAATGCAGACCAGATAAAAGATGCCTTGGTTCTTGGTAACGGTAATTTGGATTTAGGAAGTCAAATATGGGGATTCCATCAGATATGGGGAGACTACATTAGATATATTGGAGTAGGCGCAATGGTTGTAGGTGGTCTTTATACAATCTTTAAACTACGATCAAACCTTGCATCTGGATTAAAAGAGGCCATTACAGGTCTTAAAGGTGGTCAAATATCCACTAAAAAAAGAACTGACCAAGATTTGAATTTCAAATTTGTATTCTTACTTATAGGATTACTTACATTACCTGTGTTTTTCTTATATGGAATGATTTCAGACTTATGGGCTATATCTGCATTCATGGCTGTTTTTGCAATTCTCTTTGCATTTATTGCAAGTGCAATAGCAGGTTATATGGCAGGTCTTCTTGGCTCATCAAATAACCCAATATCAGGGGTTACTGTATCAGTACTTCTTATTACAACACTTATTTTACTTGCATTTGGTGTAAGTGGAACCGGTGCATTTGGAGTAGCTGTCCTTATTGCAGCAGTAATTTGTTGTGCTGCGGCAATTTCAGGAGACGTTTTGCAATCTATGTCCTGCGGACAGATGATTGGTGCAACTCCAAAAAATCAGCAAATTGCTGAATTAATTGGAGTAATCGCTGCAGCACCAATACTTGCACTTGTCGTTCAAGCTCTTGATAAGGCTTATCATATTGGTAGTCCTGATCTTGCAGCTCCACAAGCATTTTTAATGGCAGGTATTACAAAGGGTGTGCTGACAGGTGAGATGGTGTGGCCATTTGTTCTTGCAGGTGCTGTACTTGCATTTGTACTTATTTTAATTGACTTGCCAGTCCTACCTGTTGCAATAGGAATTTATCTACCTTTCACTCTTAGCATTCCAATATTTAGCGGTGGTATTGTAAGACATATCACAAACAAATATATAGAAAAGAAATATGGAAGTGCTGATGAGGAAGAAGTCAGTGATTGGGAACTTGCAATTAAACAGACAAATGTCAAACCAAAGGAAAAGATTATAAGAACTGGTTTGCTTCTGACTGCTGGGTTAATTGCTGGAGAAGCACTGATGGGAGTAATTGTTGCATTCCTAATTATTTCAGGAATAAACCTCCAAGTATTTAATTATCCACCAATACTTCCTGCTATACTAATATGGCTGTTCATCGCAATTCTTCTAGCATATATCCCACTGAGGGAAATGTTTGCAAAAGAATAAGAATAAGGATAAAGAAGTAAGGCGCCTTCCGACAGTTGAAGAGATGCTTTCCTTTCGACCTAGAAGGATGGACTTTGAGTGGTATACAAATGAGGAAGGCCTGGTTAGAATTAAAGTGCCGAAGTTTACAAGCAACTTCGGTAAATCTTTTTGTAAAATAATCAAAAAGGATAATATCTTTACAGCTAGTATGGATAAAATTGGGTCGATTGTATGGACGGAAAGTGATGGCAAAAAAACAGTTAAGGATATCCTTAATATAATAAAAAAGGAGTTTCCGGATGAAGAGGAAATCGATCAGAGGCTCTTTTTGTTTTTACAACAGATGGATTCGCTTGGCTATATTGCTTTGTAAACAAATAAACATATAATCAACTAGTTCTTTTCTTTTTTTGGTTTTATGAAGAAGTATGAGCTTATTGATCACACTGCAGACATTGGTTTGAAAGCATATGGAAAAGACCTATCTGAATGTTTTTCTAATGCTGCCAAGGGAATGTTTGATATAATTACTGATGAATCTGAAGTTGGGTCAGTTGGACAGTATGATATTTTCCTTGAGGCAGATAATATTGAGCAACTTTTGGTTGATTGGCTTTCAGAGCTACTATTTTTAAATTCTGCAAAGAATTTGGTATTTGGTTTTTTTAATGTTAAGGTTGACGCTAAGAAAAATCTTCTTAGTGCAAAGATATGTGGAGAAAAATTTGATTTATCTAAGCATAAGATTGGTGCAGAAATTAAAGCGGTTACGTATCATATTCTTGATGTGAGAGATAAGAAACCCTATTATGTTCAAGTTCTCTTTGACATTTGATCTAGCTTTTGATTTAAGTAGAAATTTATATTCATCATTTGGGTTATCATCTGTTAATAATACTTTACCATCTGCGTCTTCATAACCAGAACCACCGTACGCTTTAATGATATAGGCTTCATTTAACGGCAGTCCTTCAAAAAAACACATTCCTTTATCATCTGTTTTAAGTGTTTCGTTATAGCTTTCATCAGGATTTTTAACTTCTACCTTAATATCTTTTATGCCTTCTAAACCTGGTCCTGGGTCATCACTTTCTCCAAATACATATACGGTGATTGTCCCCTCATCCATAGTTTTTCCTTCTGATTTTATAGTCACTGCAGAGACTGTTGAAATTGCTGATAATAAAAATACAGCTGCTAAAATTGTTGCAATTATTTTATTTTTCATCTAATTCCCCCTTATTCTTACCACAATTATAATACTCCTCTTAATATATAAAAATATTCTAGATGGTTTTTATTACTAAATTCTATATGTGATAATACTTTCAATGGACCTTTGTTTTTATTTAAATAATTTGTTTGAATTGCCTATTACATTGAGTGGTCCCAGCCGGACGGTCCCTCTCAAGTTAGATATTTTCTTGGCTACCTCTCCTCCCGGAACCCCGTCCGGTTACTCCTCACATTTTATAGGGAAGTATTAAATAAAACGTCTTAATAACAATTCTAATTATTTGGTGTAAATCATGACATGTGGTAAGATAACAGAAGATATGAACATTAGAGACGTCCTAGAAAAACATCCTGAAGTTGTCCCAGTTTTTCAAAAATACAACATGGGCTGTGTCGGTTGTATAGCTGCTTCATTTGAAAAGATTAGTGATATTGCAGCAGTTCATGGAATAGATGTAAAAGAGTTTGTCGAAGAGCTAAACAAATCAATGAAAAAGGACTAAAGAGAACTTTTTGTAATTACTAGTTCTCCATGTTTTATTCCTTTTAAGGATTTTATATTATCTGATAACTGGTTAACTTTGTAAATTTTTCCTTTTAAAACAAGAACCTCAAGACAGTTATGATGGTCAATATGAATATGAGTAGTAGTTAGTATTTCATTTGTATGGTCATGTTGTAAATCAAGTAATTTATTTGTTAGATTACCTGTATGATGATCATAAATCATAGTAAGTGTACCTATTACATCTGTATTTGGATCTTGGTTTTTTTCAATTATTAGACTTTTTCTGACCAGGTCTCTAATCGCCTCTGATCTATTTGAATAGCCTTCTTTTTTTATCTTTTTATCAAATTTTTTTAAGAGTTCTGGCTCTATTGAAACTCCAAATCTTTGAACATTTTCTTTCATCTGTGTCACTTTTTATAGATAATCGTGTTACTAATTTAAAGTTTTTGCTACCGAAAATATTAAAATATAAACCCGTATATCCGTGCTACTAAAAATAAAAAATTAACACTAAAAGGGGTAAAAAATGACAAAAAAAGGATTTTTAATCCAAGTTACGTTATTGGTTATATTTCTTTCAATAATAAACTCTATCACTGTAAAAGCACAAAATACCGGAGAAGAGATAGAAATCATATGTACAAATTCAGTACTTGCTGATTTTGCTAAAAATCTTGCCCCTGAAAATTCAAGTATTGATTATATAATGCCTGCAGGAGCCTGTCCAGCACATTTTGATACAACACCGAGTGATATTGATAAGATAATAAATGCAGATGTAATAATTTCACTTGGATGGGAGCCATGGCTTGATAAGTTAATAGAAAAATCTGAAAATAATAACTATAATGAAATTGTCTGTATGGGTATTGGGGAGTGGAACATTCCAACAGGTGCAATAAAATACATTCAAAAGATAGCTGATGAATTAAAGGAAATATTGCCAAGTTACAATACAACTATTCAACAGAATTATGAAGATTATTTGGAAAAAATAAATGATACCTCGGAAGAATTAAAACAAAGAATAATAAGTAACGGATTAACTGAAAGAAAAGTAGTCAGTATTGAATGGTATAAAGACTTTCTTGAATATTTTGGATTAAATGTCACGTATTACTATGGTTCACCTGAATTTTTATCGTTACAAGATGAAGATGAGATTTTAAATGCTGTATCAAATGAAGATGTTTCAGCAATAATTGATAATC
>Ga0272442_10002881_pt1 | contig 24499 bp, 22 predicted proteins | sample SSMForm2O_FD_200262 | JGI IMG/M metagenome (GOLD analysis project Ga0272442, IMG submission 200262) | Marine sediment archaeal communities from Little Sippewissett salt marsh, Falmouth, MA, United States - SSM-Form-2O | ecosystem: Environmental > Aquatic > Marine > Wetlands > Sediment ...
TATGTTTTGCATAATCTTTGGCTTCAAATTTTATTATCTCTTTACCTCTTTGGTCTGTAACACGAACCATTCCATCATAAAAATTTACACAATTATTTTCATCAACAAGACCCATATTATATGTTGATAGCTTGTAGGGATCACTTAGTATTAAATCAACATATTTTTTGTTCTTAAGTACAATATCATCAAATAATTTTAAGGAAAATTTTGAAAAATCTAAACATGATTTTGCCATTTCCTCAATATCTTTTACCTCATCCTTATTAAGTCCCTTTGATAATCCACCAGGCAATCCACATACAGGATGTGTTGCTTTTCCACCAAGAATTGCAGTAATTTTTTGACCATATGCCCTATGTTTGATTACTTCTTTACCAATTTCAACTCCTGCTTTTTCTATTACACCAATTATATTTCTTTTTGAAGCAGGTGCATCAGGCCCTACAACAAAATCAGGACCTCCAAGATAATAAAAATGTAGAATATGATCATAAATTATATAGCCCATATACATTAATTCCCTTAGTTTCTTTGCAGCTATTGGAGGATTTACATTGAAAGCAGCATCAAGTGCCTTTGTTGAAGCAAAATGATGTGCAACTGGACAAACTCCACATATCCTTGAAGTGATTTGAGGCATATCTTCAGCTCTTCTACCTTGGGCAAAACGTTCAAATCCTCTAAGCTCAGGAATCTGTAAATACGCATTTTCGACATTACCTTTGCTATTTAAGAAAATACTAATTTTTCCATGACCTTCAAGTCTTGTGATTGGATCAATTGTAATTGTCTTCATTTTTTCATCACCTTCCTATTTATCAACGCACTAGGCAAGCTATATTTGTAGAACGTTCCAATAGGATCAACAACCTGATTGATTAGCTCTTGAATCTCTTTTTCATCCATGTTTTCTTCACCTTCAATTCCTAGAATTGATGCAAGTGCAGAAATCATTTTTCCACCCTGATCTAAAACATTAGGAGTTGGCCCATTACATCCAGTACATGGCATATTTGCATTAAGACATCTTGCATTACAACCGCCTCTTGTAACAGGACCTAAACAAATTATTCCCTGCTCTAATAAACATTTATCCTCTAACTTATCAACTTCATAAACTCTTTTTACTTTTTTTATCTTCTTTTCACTTTTTTCAAATCTACATTCATCACAAACTGATTTCATAGAACCAATGATTGATCCTTTCGGTGGAAGATTATTTTCAACTATTGCATTAACTGCAGTCATAATCTGATCAGGTGTTGGTGGACATCCAGGTAGATAATAATCAACCTCTACAGTTTGGTCAAGAGTTTTAACAGTATCAAAGAATTTAGGTAGAGTTAAGGTTCCTTCTTTAACTTTAACTGAGAGTTTAGGTAATTTTTTATCTTTATTTTCAGTTGAAGGATTTTCAAGGTAAGCTGTATTAAATACTTCTGATCGGTCAGAAACATTTGCAAGACCTGGTATTCCACCATTTACTGCACAGGCTCCAAATGCAACTAAAACTTTTGATTTTTTACGAAGTAATTTTGCAATATGTTCTTGTTCTTCAGTTCTAATTGCTCCATTAAAGAAACAAACATCAATCTTATTATCAGGCATTTCTTCAACGTCTTTATATTTAAAGTCCATAGCAACAGGCCAAAATAAAATATCTGCAATTTCTATGATGTCTAATATCTTTTCATCAATATCTAAAACAGCAATCTCGCATCCACCGCAACTAGCAGCCCAATAAAAAGCAAATTGTAATTTTTTATCTTTTTTCTTTTTTGTAACCATTTTCATCATCCACTCTTTCATTTTTAATGAGAAATTATCTCATCGACTCTTCGTTTTTTCTATTTTTAATTTTATTGAAAGTGTATTCATGAGATTATCTATCTTTATATGAACGATTTAATATTGATATTTAATTAATGCAATAGAAAGTATAATCGAATATTGCTCAACCTTTTTATAGTTTTTTTATGACTATTTCGTTAATAGATGAAAAAATAATAATTAAATTGATGTAAAAAGGGGAAAATTGACATTTTCACAAGATACATTTATATAATATTATTAACAGAGTATATCTTAGTGAGTCATACAGGTAAAGGAGAGGACATATATGGCAAACAAAAAAAAGATAATGATAGTAGACGATGATCCAGATATACTCTATTCACTAAAACAGATATTAGAATCTGAAGGATACATTGTTTATACTTTTGAAGATGGAAATGAATGCATCCGAGAACTTGAAAATGGAACAAAACCATCTCTTATTATTCTTGATGTAATGATGCCTATTATGAGTGGATGGGAAGTTCATAGACGTCTAGGACAAAACAGAAAATGGATGAAAATACCTGTAGTTTTTTTAACAGCAAGATGTAATGATACTGCAGAAGAAATGTATGAAAGATATGGAATTACCCGAATTAAAAAACCATTTAACATACAAGAATTCAAAAATAAAATTGAAGAAATATTGTTTCATAGACAGAAATTTACAAAAGTTATGGCAGAGTGCCATCTCCAAGTCTTAAGTTAAAATATTTTTTTAGATAAATCTATATTTTTTAAAATATATATCTTACAAATTACCATTTTTTATTCAAAACAATTATATGCAAGATTTTCATTCAAGGTTTCGGGAGCGTATTATTATGACATCAGAGGATTTAATTGAAATAGTTTTCCATGGTAGAGGCGGTCAAGGCGCTGTTACAGCTGCGAATTTACTTGTAGCAGCTGCACTTAAAGATGGTAATAAAGGTGTCCAGGCATTTCCATTTTTTGGAGCTGAAAGACGTGGCGCACCAGTTAGAGCTTTTGCACGAATATCAGGTTCTGAAATTCATCTCAGGAGTGAAATCTATAATCCAGATGTTGTAATTGTTCTTGATGAAAGTATAATGGACATAGTAGATGTCTTAAAAGGTATGAAGAAAGGCGGGAAAATATTAATTAATACTACAAAATCTCCTGAGGACTTTAAATTTTCAAATAAATATCTAGTTGCAACTGTTGATGCAACAGGCATTGCTATAAAACATGATATCCTAGTTGGAGGAATACCTGTTGTAAATACACCTATTCTTGGTGCGGTTCCTCAAATTCTAAAGAATGTAACATTAAAATCAATCCAAGATAAAATCAAATTAAAATGGTCAAAGGATCAAAGTGAAAAGAATGTTAAAGCAACTAAAGACTCTTATGACACTGTGAAGGTGAAAAAATGAAGAAATACAAGATAGTTACAACCTTATCATACCCAAAGAAAGGTGCAATGGGAAAGACAGGTAATTGGCGTGTTTTCAAACCAAAACTTGACAAGGACAAATGCGTGAAATGTTTAAGATGTTGGATATTCTGTCCAGAGGGTACCATTATTAGAAATAAAGATGGGACAGTTGATATTGATTATGATTATTGTAAGGGTTGTGGTATTTGTGCTAATGTATGTAAAGTTAAAGCAATAAAGATGGATAGGGAGGCAAAGAGAGAATGAGCGAAGTAATGATCGATACAGGAAATTATATTGCAGCCAAAGCTGCAATTATGGCAAAACCAGAGGTTGTTGCATCCTATCCTATAACACCTCAAACAACACTTGTTGAAGGTATTGCAAATTATGTAAAATCTGGAGAGTATAAAGGAGAATATATCTGTGTTGAAAGTGAGCACTCAGCAATGGCTGCTTGCATTGGTGCTAGTGCAACAGGCGTAAGAACATTTACAGGAACCTCTTCACATGGTCTTTTATTGATGCATGAAATGCTACATTGGGCAGCTCTTGCAAGACTCCCAATTGTTATGTGTAATATAAATAGAGTTCTAGGTCCGGGTTGGAATATTTGGACAGATGAGAATGATTCAATTTCACAAAGAGATACAGGTTGGATTCAATTTTATTGTAGCAGTAACCAAGAAATCTTTGATACAATAATACAATCATTTAAACTTGCTGAGCATGAAAAAGTAAATCTACCTGTTATGATAAATTATAATGCATTTATTTTATCACATACTTCAATGCCTGTGTATATTCCAAGCCAGAAAGAGATTGATAAATATTTACCAAAAAGAAAAGCACTATGGGAGCTTGATATAAAAAATCCTGTAACAATGGGTAATATCATACTTCCAGCAGAATACGAAAAAGTCAGAAAGGATATGCAAAAATCCCAAGAAATTTCAAAGAAATTAATCTGTGATATATCAGCTGAATGGAAGAAGAAAATTGGAAGATTTCATGGAGATTTATTAGAGTTTTACAAATGTACCGGTGCAGAATACATTCTACTTTCAATGGGTGCAATTGGTGCAGAAAGCAAAGCTGCAATCGATAATTTAAGAAAAGAAGGATTCAAAATAGGTCTTGCAAGGGTTAGAACATTTAGACCTTTCCCTAAAGAAGAAATAATCAAACTTAGTAAAAAAGCAGAACTCATTGTAATTGATAGAAATATTTCAGTTGGTATGGAAGGTGCATTATTTACAGAGATTAAAGCATCATTATATGGAAAATCTGACACAAAGGTACATGGTTTTATTGCAGGTCTTGGTGGTAATGATGTGACCTTTGAAGACATAGAGAAAATGTGTAAGAAGGCAATTAAGGGAAAGACGCAAAAAGAACAAGTTTGGTATGGATTAGAGGGGGTGTAATTTTTGGCAATTAAAGATATTCCAACAGAAGAATGTTACATTCCAGGTAGTGCTGCATGTCCAGGTTGTCCTGCAACAATTGCTATGAGAACAGTGTTTAAGGCAATTGGAAAAAAGATGATAATGGTAGTTCCTGCATGCTGTACTGCAGTAATTGAAAGTCTTCATCCTCATTCGTCTTTTGATATACCTGTTATGAATATTGCATTTGAGGCAGCTGCAGCTGCATCAAGTGGAATTGAAGCAGGCCTTAGACAACTTGGTAAAAAGGATGTTACAGTTCTTGCATGGGCAGGTGATGGTGGAACATATGACATTGGCCTACAAGCTTTATCAGGTGCATTAGAAAGAGATACGAATTTCATATATGTCTGTTATAACAATCAAATTTATTCAAATACAGGTATACAGAGAAGCGGAGCAACGCCTTATGCTGCATGGACTACAACAACTGTTGGTGGAAAAACAGAATTTAGAAAAGAAATGGGAGAGATTGTTCAAGCCCACCATATTCCATATGCAGCTCAGGCAAGTATCTCTTATCCTGAGGATCTTTACAAAAAAGTAAAAAAAGCAAAAGGGATAAAAGGCCCAAAATACCTTGAGATTCTAGCCCCATGTCCGCCTGGCTGGCGATTTGGAATGGATAAAACAGTTGAAATGGGAACACTTGCAGTTGAAACAGGTGCATGGGCACTTTATGAATATGAAAATGATAAGGTTAGATTTAATGGTAAAAGCAAATTAATACTTGAAGAAAAAATAAAAAAGAAACCAATAGAAGAATGGATAAAGTATCAAGGTAGATTCAGACATCTTTTTGTTCCAAAGAAGGATACAAAAAGACTAAATCAAATACAGAAACATGTAGACGGTGTATGGGATAGATACAGATCTTGCCACTTATAAAGATTGGAGAGTGAAAAATTAATGGAGGCATTATGTTATGTATGCAAGGGAAATGGTGAAACAGAGCCTCCCCCTATTCATTTTTTGTGGATTAGGAGCAATAGTTACAGGTAGCACTCTTGGCCTAATGATAGATCTTTTACAAGAAATTCCTGGTTTAATAGTTGCAATCCCTGCAATAATTGCTATAAGAGGAAATATATCTACTGCTTTTGGCTCAAGACTTGGTTCTGCATATCATTTGGGTTTAATTGACCAGGACAACCTTTGGAATGAAGAACTAAAAGAAAACATAATTGGTTCAATAATCCTTAGTTTTTTGGTTGCAATAATTATTGGTTTATTTGCATATGCATCTTCAGTTATACTAAATGTTTATCCTAACCCGTTAAAGTTGATTACAATAATACTTATTGCAGGAATTATCTCTGCACTAATTCTTACATCTATGACCATTGGAATTATCTATCTTGTATTTAAAAGAGGATTTGACCCAGATAATGTTACTGGTCCTGCGCTTGCTACTTTTGGAGATATTATTACAATGCTTTGCATCTTTGCTAGCGCATTACTCGTGGAGGCAATACTATGATTTACAGTTGGAAAAAGATTGTAAAACACGGTCTTCCCCTACTTTCTTTGACTTTGATAATTGAAATCTTTGCAGGTCAAATACTTCAAGGTAAACAAGAGTCGATAATACTTTTACCAATTATCCTTATTTCTTTTCCTGTAATTAATAGTGTTGCAGGTAATATTGGAAGTGTACTTGGTGCTAGACTTGCATCAGGTCTACATGTTGGTTACATAAGTTTAGATTTCAAGGATAAAGAGATGCATAATAATTTTTATATTTCTCTATTGATTGGTTTTATCACATATTTTGTCTTATCGATAGTTATTTATTTGCTGGCAATATTAGGAAATCTAACAGAGGATATAGCCTTGATAAACTTTATTGCTATATTTGTAATAACTGGTGTTTTACTAATCTGCGTTGTTTCAATTGTAAGTGTTTTAACTGCATTTATATCCTTTAAGAAAGGACTTGATCCTGATGATATGGTTGCCCCAATTGTTACAACTATTGGAGATTTGATGGGGATTGTATTTCTATTTTTTATACTTGGAATTTTTGGAGTTGGAATATGAAAGAAAAAAGAAAAATAAAGTTGTTTGGACGATTGCAAAGGACAAAAAAAGAAGAATGGAAAAAAGAGGAATTCAGTGAAATTGAATATGAACCAAAACCTGTAAAAGAGATACTTACAGAGATGAAGGATATTTCAGAGCTGATTGTTGATCTTGCCTATTCTGCAATCCTATTTAACAATGATGACATTGCCGAAGAAGTAAAGCTTTTAGATGTTCAGATGGACAAATTAAATTATGATATACGAATGATGGCTATGATGGCTGCAAGAACAAAAGAGGATGCAGAGCAACTTGCAGGGATATTACAGGTTGCAGAAGCAGCTGAATCTATATCAAATGCAGCAGGTGACATCATTTCACTTCTTTCAAAAGAAAAAACAGGGCCAATTCTTCCAAAAATATTAAAACAGGCAGATGAACAACTATTCAGAATAAAGGTATCTGATAAATCAAAAGCATGTAATCAGAAGATTGATGATTTAAAAGTTGAAAGTGAAACAGGAATGAGGATAATTGCAATCCGAAGGGGAGACCTTTGGATTTACAACCCTCAATCAGATACTTCAATTCTTGCAGATGACTGGCTAATCACAAGAGGTACTGATGAAGGATATAGCGAACTTAGTAAATTCTTACATGGTAAACTGGAGGTGCTAGATTGATGGGAAAAACAGTTGAAGATATAGTCCTTGAGATCAAGGATAAATCAGATTTGATGATAGACCTTGCCTACTCTTCAATTCTATATGATAATAAAATCATTGCAAAAGAGGTATATGATCTAGAAGACCTTATAGATAATCTTTATAAGAATCTGCAGAAAAAAACAATTGAACAAGTCAAAGATAAAAAACTTGGTACAAATGATGCATTAACAGTTTTACGGCTTGCAGAAGCCGCAGAACAAATCGCAGATGCAGCTCAAGAGATTGCAGATGTTGAGCTAAGAGATATAGAACTTCATCCGATACTGAAGATGAGCATTAGAGATTCAGATCTTGTAATTACTAGAACTCAGGTAAATGAAAAATCAATACTTGCAAATAAGACATTAGGTGAATTAAAACTTGCAAGCGAAACAGGTATGATGGTTATTGCTATGAGACATGACAATAGATGGTTATATGGCCCTAACAAAAATACAAAGATTGATGCAGGTGACATATTATTTGCAAAGGGCCCAAAAGATGGCGAAGAGCATTTATTAAAACTTGCAAATGCTGTGACTGACGAAATCTAAAATTTTACAATAATCTAGCACCAAGCTTGTCAATACTGCAAACAAATACCTTTCCATATCTTGATAATACATTGCATAATTCATTTGTCTTACCTATTGCAAAAACAGAATTTCCAAGCATGCTCATGCTTGCCATTCCAAATTTTTCAGACGCATTTATTGCATCATTTATCTTTTTATTTGAAAGGTTTGTCTTAGTTGCAAAAAACTTAGATAGATAAAAAAAGTTCTCAACTGAAGGTTTTTCAAGTAATTTTTTTGTACAATATTTTCCATAATCAACTAGTTTTAACTTTATTTTTGGGTCCGAAAGTACCTTGTTTGTATCAATCTTTTTTCCAATTATACATAATATTACATCATACTGCCCAGGGATATGCTCAATTATCCCCCAAGGAGGCAATCCAGGGGTTTTTCTAATTTCAATTCCTCCAAAACAGCTGGCCATAACATCCCCAAGTCCCGTTTTTAAATAAACTTCTGCAAAATGAGAAGCTTTCATAGCATCAGTCTCTGTTAAATTGCAAAGCTTTGCAAGTGCATAAGTTGCACTTAGAGCACCTGCAGCACTCAAACCAAAACCTTGCTTTAAAGGGAGATTGATTTTTGTTTTAACGTTTATCTTTATTGGATTCTTGCCTATAAGATATTTTATTGCAAGTTTTGTAACCGGAGCAGGAGAATTTTTGTTATTAATTGACACATTGATTATCTGATCTGTAGAATTTTCAGCTATTACTTCAGAAATAGCACCCAATGAAATATTTATTCCAGCACCCCTTGAACCGGCCTTTGACATATTTTGATTGTAGACTGGTTCAAAAAAACCCGAGATATGACCTGGTGCAAATGCAGTTGCTTTCATAAATTTCACTTATTATTTTACCTTATCAAGTATTATATTTGTTAATTCTTCTTTTTTTCCAGATTTATGAATTACTCTTTTATTACTGCCAGTAATCCAAATTTCATTATCATCTTTTCCAATTGCAGATAATTTATTTCCAATTACAAAATCTAGATTATTCTCCTTTAAAAGTTTATATGAATTTTCTTTTACTTTTTTACTATCTTCTTCTAATTTAAAACCAATTATTTTTGAATTTTTTGCATATTTTCGTAAATAAGATACGAGCTTAGGGGTTTTTTTCAAGTTAATTATTAAATTTTCTTCAATAGACTTTATCTTACCTATTTTCTTTTTTGGTGAGTAATCAGATATTGCTGCACATAAAAATATATAATCAAATTTTTTTATTTTTTGTGATTTTAATAGTTTAAATAAATCATCTAGTGATTCAAAATTTTGTGTTTTAATATATTTTGGTGGTTTTTCTTTTCCAGAACCATACCACAATTCAACATCTGCAGCCCTAAAAAACGAATTTTTTACTAGTTCTATTGCAGTCTTTCCAGAACTCTTATTTGAAATAACTCTTACATCATCAATTGGTTCAGTTGTCGCCCCACCAATTACAAGTATTTTTTTATTTGAAAAATCCTTTTTTCCCAATATTCTTATAATATTAGATATAATAATATTAGGATTTTCTAACTTTGCCTTGTTTTTTTCAACTACCGGGTCTATAAATATGATCCCTAATTTTTTGGATTTTGAAATATTTTCTTTTATTATCTTATGCTTATACATTGATAGATGCATCGCAGGAACTATCATAATTGGAACGCCTGACCCAATTGCTGTTGTTGCAAATGTTGTAACAGTTGTATCGTCAATTCCATGTGAAATCTTTGATAAGGTATTTGCAGTACAGGGGCAAATAAGCAACAAATCAACAGGATTTTTTACAAGTCCGCAGAATGATACATGTTCAGTTTCTCCAGTTAGCTCAATTATTGGTTTATTACCTGTTGCAAACCAAAGTGAATCAGGATGAATAATCTTTCTTGCAGAAGGAGTCATTACAGGTATTACTTCAGCTCCATGTCTGATTAATTCTCTTGATAATTTTATTGTTTCAACAGCTGCAATGCTACCTGTCAATGCAAGAATTATCCTTTTATTAGAAAGTAAATTAGTCTTACTCCCCCGAATCTCATCTGCAGGATGCATTGATATCACAAAAATAATTTATCTTACCACTAAAACAGATACAGTTGCATGACGTACTACTTTGTCTGTTACACTTCCAAGTAAAAATCTTCCTTCCTTTCCATATCCTTTATATCCAAGAATAATTAGATCAGATTCATATTTTTTTGCAGAAATTAAAATCTCATCAGCTGGATCACCTGATTCTACTGCGACATTTACCTTATTTACATTATAATCAATTTCTTTAACAATCTTTGATAAAGATTCCATTGCCTTTTGTTTAAAACTACCCGATTTTACAACTTCGCTTAGATCAATTGTTGGAAGTAACATTTTTGTAAAAGATGATTCTGCAAGTTCTGCAGGAACTACTGTTAATAAGGTTATTTCATCTTCTTTATGTGCACATTTCACTACCATATCAATTGCTTTCTTTGAAGCTTCAGAACCATCATAGGCAACAAGCATTTTTTTCATGATAATCAGCAATGGTAAATATCAAAACATTCTAAAAACGTTTCGTATAATTTAAGCATAATTTTTTTTAAAAAATAAATTAAACAAATTTTAGCATGTTAATAATCAATCTCTCTAAACCATATACAATTGCTACAAGTCCTGAGAAAAACGCAATCCATGGAGCAGTTTCAAGCCATGAATACATATTAGATATAAATGAAATATTTGTAACTTGGTTTAAAAAATCGGAAAAACCTGCCCAAAAACTTAGTACTACAAAACCTGCTATGATAATCAATATTGAAACAATAATGTCAATTGATGCAGTTATTGTAGTTTTTTGTTTATTATCCATTCTTCTCACCCATTATGGTAATTTTTAATATAATTAATAACTTTTTATGCCTATTTACATAAATAGGAAATAAAGCTTGATAGAGGCATTCCTTCATTCCATCTCATTACATAATTACCACTTTTACTCTTTTTTATTTTTGGTAATCTTTTATGTAAAATATTGCTTCTACCTTCTAGACCATCAAGATCAAGGGTAAATATTCTCCAAAAATCCCCATGCTTTCCTTTTGTTCTAAAAGCATAAATTGGTAGACTTTTTGTCTTTTCACATATCAAGATCATTTGCTCTGCTTGTTTTTGTAGTTTACCACCTACACTACTAAAATGGAGTGTATCAGAAATACTTGTTTTTACCTCTGTTAGAAATGATATATCTCCCCTTGTTGCTACAAGATCAACTCCAAAAGAACCTGCAGCACGGATAACAGCAAAAGGCTTTTCTGAAATCTTATAATAGTTATCTTTTTCAAGGGGTGTACAAGTTTTTGTAACTCTTGTTATTGTTTTTTTCTCACCCTCAAGAATACCTTTTAACTCTCTTTCGTAATTACTTGCACTCATACACAAAAGGTAAAATACAACAAAGACTTTAATGTTTGGGAATAAAAAGTTAATGATATAGATATTTACTAGTGATATAATGGGCAGAGAGATTATAGTTAAAGAAGCGATGAAGACAAATCTTGCAATTCTCAAACCAAATAAGACTGTCTTAGAAGCAGCAAAACTGATGAAAGAAAGAAATATTGGAAATGTAATCGTTGTTGAGGATAATCAGCCCATCGGTATTCTTACTGAAAGTGATATATTAAAAAAGGTCGTTGCAGAAGATAAAGAAGCAAAAGACATTACAATTAAGGATGTAATGAGCACACCCATAATTGTTATAGACCCATATATAACTCTTGAAGAAGCATTAAAGACAATGGGAAAATGCAATGTAAGAAGATTACCAGTTATTGAAAATGATATTTTGATAGGGATTATTACACAAAAAGATATCTCAATTATTTCCCCTGTTCTTCACGAAATTTCTAGAGAATGGTATGATATAAAGGTCAGTGACGAAGCTCATTTAAAGAAACAAATATTTTCAGGAAAATGCGAGGACTGTGGAACCTTATCTGCAAATCTTAAAAATGTTGATGGACGGCTTTTATGTGAAGACTGTATAGATGCCTTAAGATACGAATAATCTTAAATGAATTTTCAGGAGAGGAAAAAAATGAAAGTTAAAGAAATTATGACAAAAGATATAATTGATATTGACAAAGATGAAAGTTTAAAACAAGTTTTAAATCTGATGAAAAAGCATAATATTACAAAAATACCTGTTGTTGAGGATAAAAAGTTGGTTGGAATTGTAACTGATAATAAAATTTCATACAAGCTAGGCTCCATTAGAAAAAAGGGAGTTCCTGCCTCAAGGCTTCATGCATCATCTGTTACAGACAAAGATATTGTAAAAATTTCGCCAGATACTGAGATAAAAATGATTTTAAAGGATGTTGGTAAACCAGGACCTACTATGCTTTGTGTAGTTGATGATGATAAACTGCTTGGGGTTATCACAAAAGCTGATCTCTTGCATCTTGTAAAAAGTAAAAAACAAGTAAAAGAGATAATGAGGAAAAAAATCCATACAGTCTCAGCAGATGACAGAGTCGTTCATGCAAGAAGAATCATGATTGACAATGATATTGCAAGAATACCTGTTATGGAAAAAGGAAATCTTATCGGGATGGTCTCAGATAATGAAATTGCCTTTGCAATTGCAAAACTTAAAAGGTCCTTTCCTCTTGGACGTCAAAAACACAGGCTTGACGAGTTACTTGTTTCAGATATAATGAAATCTCCTGCACTTTGGACCAAGTCAGATATAGCCATAAGAGAAGCTGCAAGTATTATGATAGAAAATAATGTAGGTGCCTTGCCTATTGTTGAAAAAAATAAAATGATTGGTATAATCAGTAGGACTGACCTTTTGAAAACTATCCAATTATAAAAGGTATATAAGTAATAAATTTATTATTAATACTCATATGGGCTATAATATACCTTCAGATGAGGAGATAAACAAGGCTCTTAGAATTGTTTTAGAAAAATATAGAACAGTTAATTCACAAAATAAATTAAAAAATCTTGTTACTAAACAACTAAATAAAAAAAAGAAAAAATTTGCTGTTAGCGGCAGTAGACTTAGAGAAAACGCATTAAACAGTGATTTTGTCAAACTTGAGATCAATACTAGAGTAGGGGATCCTAAAAAATCTATGAACAAATGTCCAGTTTGTAAGAATCCTCTGAAAAGAGTAAAGAATCTAACAATTTGGGGAGGAGAGGTAACAATTGAGTTAAATTGTTCTAAATGTGGTTATTGGACAGGTAAGAAAAAAAGGATTCCAAATAGATATATTTTTCATTTTATTAATAAATAATATTAAAAATTGTAAATATATTTATATTATAAATAATATATATAAGATTTGTATATGAGAAAATTATATTGTCTGGTCTTAATCATTACTCTTATTTTTCCAAGTATTTTTATAAATGTAAACGCAGAACCCCAAGAAGTTGAAGAAGTTTTTTCCTCAGAGAAATACGATAAAGGCTATAGGTATAATACAAATGGTTGGATCTATCTTCATATACAGGGGGACGCATATGAACGAGGATACCAACATGGCTATCTATTAGCCGACGAAATACTTGATCATATACAAAGATGGATCCATATTTTCCCACAAAAACTATCTTGGAAGGTTCAAAGATTTAATGCTAACAGATTTTTTTGGAATAAGTATCCTAAGGAATATCAAGATGAAATAAAAGGAATTGCAGATGGATGTGCTGATAGAGGGAAAACAATTTATGGAAAAGCAGTAAGTTACAAAGACATCCTTGCTTTAAATGAGATGTATGAGATGCTTAGTCGTTTTAGAAATTATTATGTTCAGCCATTAAGATTAAAAAATAATTGGCTTGTCTCAATCCTTTTTAGTGCCATTAGTAAAAACATAGATATAATCCCCTCAGACATTGATCCCGAAATCCATACAGGAAAATGTAGTGCATTCATTGCAACAGGTGATGCAACAATTGATGGAAGAATAGTTGCATCTCATAATACACGAGGTCTTGTTTATGATAATATCTGGTGGCATATGTATGTCACTGAAAGATGGAATCTTCTCCTTGATATTAAACCGTCAAGAGGCCACAGGGTTTTAATATCAACTGCGCCAGGAATGATATGGAGTGATGAAGATTTTTATCAGAATGATGCAGGTATGATACTTATGGAGACCACCCTTCCACTAGGTATTTGGAATCGATTTGGACTTCCTCTTGTTGTAAGAGCAAGAACTGCCATTCAATATTCAGAAAGTATTGATGAAATGGTTGATTATTTTTTAAACAGAAATAATGGTCTTTTTGCAAATGAATGGGTAATGGGAGATACAAAAACAGGCGAGATAGCAAGCCTTGAGCTTGCCCTTTTTAACCATAAATTAAAAAGAACAAAGAACGGATTTTATTACTCAGTAAATGCAGCAAAGGATGATAAGGTCAGATGGGAGCTCTTTTCAATATTTGGACTAGGAATATTAGGAAGGATTATTCTTCCAAAATATCAAGCTCGAGCAAGAGACATTAAGTTTGAAGAGATAAAGGAAGAATATTATGGAAAGATTGATGTTGATTTAGCAAGAAAAATCATGTCAACATATCCAATTTGTGATGTCCTTGATGGTAAAATAATAATGTTTGATTGTAAAGTAACTGACTCAGAACTTGTTGATAATTTTGGTCTGTGGGCATTTATGGGAAATCCTGGACATGCAGACTTTGAATCTGAAAAATATCCTATTCATAAAGAAAGAGAAGAATATGTTGATTCACCTGCTTGTGGATGGGTCCAGATCTATGGTAGAGATAAAAGAAGTAATCATATAGATGTTGATTTTAGAGATGAAAAAATAAGAACTAGTAAAAAAATATGGGAATTTGAAAGCTGTGAAGGGGAAATTGGTAATGCAATCTATTCAGATCCAACAACTGATGATGAAAATATATATTTTAGCTCTTGGAATGGAGATATTTATTCTCTTAGTTTAAAAACTAAAGAAAAGGTCTGGAATACAACAATTGGTTGGAGTAGTGAATCAAGCCCTGTTATTACAAATGATAAATTAATAATTGGTTCTAGTAATGGATTATTTGCACTAAACAAAGAAAATGGAAATATAATATGGGAAAATGAGATTGGAGCAGTATCAACAAAAGCATTTCTTGATGATAGATTTGTTTATATTGGCTCACATGATTCAAAATTTTATAAAATAGATCTAACAAATGGAAATATTAAATGGTCATTTGATACAAATGCTGAGATACATTCTTCTCCTAATATAAAAGAAAATAAGATATTATTTGGTTCAAATGATGGATATCTCTATTGTCTTGATAAAAACAATGGAAATCTCTTATGGAAATATAAAACAGATAGTGCTATTTGGTCAAAGCCAAATATTTATAAAAATAAGGTATTTTTTGGTTCTTGGGACAGCAATCTATATTGTTTGGATTTAAAAGATGGGAGATTCAATTGGAAATTTACAACGGGTTGGGGAATTGATTCTTCAGCTTCAATAAAAAATGATAATATATACTTTGGCTCTCAAGACAACAACTTTTATTCAATTGATTTGAATGGAGATTTAAAATGGGTTTTTAAAACTCTAGGGGGGATTAGTTCATCTCCAAACGTCTATGGAGAGTATGTGTTCTTTGGATCAAGTGATGGAAAAATCTATGCATTAAATAAAACAGATGGATCACTAGTATGGAGTGATGCACCTGATTATCATGTCCAAGGAATTTATAACTTTAGAACAAAACCCATTGTTTCTTCTCCTCATTTAAAAGAAGGGAAACTATATGTTGCTTCGACAAACGGAAATATTTACTCTTATGAGTCCTTTACATATGAAGATATAGAGGAAAATGATAGAAAAGATATTGATATTTCCCTAGGAACATGGCTCTTTTTAATTATTCCTCTATTGTTTGTAATCCTAGTAACTGCAGGATATCTAATATTTTCTAGGAGGAGATATATCTGAGTGTTTTGATCCTTGCTTTTATTGCCTATCTTTTAATTCTTGTGGTAATTGGCATTTGGTCTTCAAAATTCAACAAAACACTTGATGATTTTTTAATTGCTGGCAGAAAACTAGGTACATGGCCTGTTGCAATAAGTGCAGAGGCATCTGATATGAGCGGATGGCTTGTTCTTGCCCTACCTGGCAGGGCATTTGTTTTTGGTCTAAGTGCAATATGGACAGCTGTATCTTGTGCACTTGGTACTTTGTTTAATTGGAGTGTTATTGCAAAGAGATTTAGGAATTTTACTGAAAAATTAAAAGCACTTACTATTCCTGATTTTCTTGAGGATAGATACAAAGATGACACTCATACAATTAGGGCTATTTCAACAATAATTATTGCCGTTTTTATGGTCGCCTATGTATCTGCTCAACTTGTTGCAAGTGGAAAGATATTAAGTGAGACCTTTGGATGGAACTACCATATCGCCTTAATTATTGGTTTTTCAATAATTACATTTTACACCTTGATGGGTGGGTTTTTTGCAGTCGCCTGGACGGATGTTTTCCAAGGGATGCTTATTGTTATAATACTAGTTGTCCTTCCAATTGTTGGAATAATAAAAATAGGTGGATTTGGTGAAGTATTCTCTGCGATAGGAAATGTTGATATAAATTCAATTTCTCCAACATATGGATATAGTGGTCTATTTTTCATTCTTTTTGCATTTGCAAGTATGGCATGGTTCTTTGGTTATCCTGGTCAACCACACGTACTTTCAAGATATATGGCGATTAAAAGTGAAAAGAAACTATGGAACAGTACACTGATCGGGATGGTCTGGGTGATAATTAGTCTATGGGGTGCAGTAATAATTGGTCTTGTTGGCCTTGCTATGTTTGAAAGTCTTGCAGACCCTGAAAAGGTAATGCCCATGCTTGCAACTACCCTTCTTCCTGAATGGCTTGCAGGAATTGTAATTGCTGCAATTGTTGCAGCCATTATGTCTTCGGCTGACTCCCAACTCCTAGTTGCTACCTCATCAGTTGTTGAAGATGTATATCATAAGCTAATTAATAAGAAGGCAGGCCAGAAAAAACTTCTTTTATACAGCAGAATATCTGTATTTTTACTTTCAGTTATTGCTTTTATTTTTGCAATACCCGGTCAGAATAGCGCAATTTATTTTTTAGTCGCCTTTGCATGGGGCGGGTTTGCCGCGTCTTTTGGACCTATAATTATTCTTTCTCTTTGGTGGAGGAGAACAAGCAAATGGGGAGCAATTGCTGGGATGCTGTCAGGAATGATTGCCGTATTTATTTGGGACAAGACAGGTATTAATAGTTCGCTTTCAGAAGATTTGATAATTCCAGGGATGCTCCCAGCGTTTTTTATTTCTCTTTTTTCTATAATCCTTGTAAGTTTGTTTACAAATCCGCCTCAAACAAAAAAATTATTTTCAAATTTATAAAAAACTTAAATCCTAAAAAAATTTTAATTAAAAACAATATAAAATTTCTGCTCAACAGGAGGAATATGCACCTACATATGCAGGTTATTATCGATACGTTTAAATATTAGTATCGCCATTTCTTTTCCAACTAGGAACTGGGATGTGTGATGGGATGAGAATAGATAGACGATTAGTATTAATAGGGGTAATGCTCGTAGTTTTGAGTATGACTATGGCTACTCAGTATGCAATTACAAAAGTTAATTATTCATTTGCAATAGTCCACCCAAGTAATGCAGATATTAGATATATAGGTTCTGATAATTCTTCAGATGACGGTTTAAGAGTATTAAGAGTTAATAATAACGCAAGTGGTACACAATTTGTAACTATGGAACTTGGTGACTGGATGCCAAATTCTCGGAAAAACTATACAGCAGCTTTTGGAATTGTAAATGAAGAACAATTTGCTGTAAATATAACTCATATTAATGTAACTGGGACAAATGCTTCTTATTTAACAGTATGGCTACATGGTGATAGAGATGCAAATTATGCAGGAGATGTTGCAGATCAAGTTATAAAAGTAATTGACTCAGGGAGTGCATTATGGGATAGTGATGATGTAGTATGGACCCTTGCAGCAGGAAATGGTGACTACACAGATATGAACGGATCTGATGTTAGTACAGACTGGGATGGTACTTCGCATATTAGGTATTCAATTGATGATAGTTATGATGCTGTGAATGAAACTCATGATTTTGTTTGGGTTGGAGTTTCCTTAAATGTTCCTGATAAAGCTGGGGCAGGATCACCAACTGGAACAATATATATTAACTTCAAGGCAACAACAATTACATAATAAGAAAAAAATACTCCTCTTAATTTTTCTTTTTTTGTTTATTTATAGATATAATGTTAAATTTTTTTTTTGAAAAATAATGTATTATTTTATATATCCTAAAAAAACACAATGTATATATATTTCAGTATATATACCAATAAGCACAGGATGGGTATATGCCTCTAACACGGAAAACTCGTGCTTCAGGGAGTAGTATTGTTGTTACAATTCCAAGTCAGTTAGTGGAAGCTTTTGATATTAAAACAGGTGACACTGTAGAAATTGTACCTCTAAATAATGGCCAAATAATAATTAAAAAAGCAGATAACAATGGCTCAAATGGAGGTATGAAATGAACAAAAAGCTTGCAGTTATTGCAGTATTAAGTGTTGTTACAATAATCATCAGTGGTTTTCAAAGCTCTATGCTTTATGGTACAGAATATATGACTACAAAATCAAATTATTCTTTTACGGTATCTTCAGGTGATGACTGGTGGAACTGTAATTGGTCATACTGCAAAAAAATAACAATTGATCATACAAAGGTTCAATCAGACCTTACTAATTATCCTGTTTTATTATATCGTCAGAATGATTCTGACCTAGCAGCCCGTGCACAAGATGATGGTGGAGATATTGTATTTATTGATAAATATAATTCAACTCAGTATAAACATGAGATCGAATTCTTTGACGGGGCAACTGGTGAGCTTGATGCATGGGTAAAAATTCCAAGTCTTTCGTCAAGCTCTGATACGATTTTATATATGTATTATGGAAATCCAACATGCAATAACCAGCAAAACATCTCAGGTACATGGAATTCAAACTATAAGATGGTCCAGCATCTAAATGAAAGTTCAGGCTCTCTTCTTGACTCAACAACAAATGATAATGATGGGACAAATAATGGAGCTTCAAAAAAGATAGAAAGTAAGATAGATGGGGGGTATGACTTTGATGGAAGCGACAATATAACAGTTAGTGATTCAAGTAGTCTTGATATTGAAAATAGTATAACACTTGAAGGATGGGTGAAGGACCCTCCAATTTTGACAAAACTGATAAAAACCGAAGTGAAAATTCTTGACAAAAGAAATGAAGTATATACAATAAATAATGATGAAATTTTCTCAACTGAAAGAACTGTCTCAGTAAATAAGGATAGCAAAGTAATCTTTATTGCACTTTATTCAAATCAGACAGAACTTATTGACATGAACATAAAGCAAGGTTCAATTCTAAAAGGGGTATATGAGAAAAATAAAGCTCAAAATAATATAGAAGAAAAAATTGAAGATATAAGGCTTAAGTTACCTGAAGAACTAAAAGAACTTGAATTTATATCATACTCAAATCCATTTTTAATTGATGATAAAGAAACAATAAAGATGGATTTTATATCAAATTTAAACAATAATACAAAAGATAGTAGGATAAGTTATCTTGCAATAAGCTCAGATGATGCCTATGACTATGAATCTACAACACATCTGGAAAGCTCATTTGATTCGACAAATTGGGATAACCCATTTTCAATCTATGAATTTTTAATTAAATGGCTAAGTAAGGGAATATCTGATTGTAACAAGATTTCTGCAAATCAGGCAAAAGAACTTATTGATTCTGATGAAGATATTGTGGTTATTGATATTAGAAGCCAAGAAGAGTTTTCTAAATATCAAATAATTAACTCTGTTTCAATTCCTAATCTTGACATCGGTTGTAATTCCTGCCTTGAAAATATGTTTAAAGGCTATATTGATAAAAAGCTAATATTGTATGGAGAAAATGATATTGAAACAAGAAAGGCATTTGACTCTTTAAAGGGGCTTGGCTTTTCTTATGTATTTACTCTTACTGATGATTATGAAACTCTTAAAAATAATGGAATTTCTGTAAATCACATTGATGAGCTTGGAGATATAAATGTTCAAATTGAAAATAGCATCTCTGATGAAATTCCTGTATTTTTGTATTTTTATATGGATGGTTGTAGTCATTGTTTAGAGCAAAGTCCTGTATATGATGAACTTAAAGAGGAGTATAAGGGTAAAATCAAGTTTATTAAAATTAGAAGAAGTAGCAATCCTGCTTTTGTAAATAAAGTTGGTGTGACTGGTTTTCCAACACTTATAATGCTTGCAAAAGAAAATAATGGAGGATATGTCTATAAAGATTTTTCAGGCTTTAAAGATAAAGAGTTCTTAACTAGTTTCTTTGAAGACACACTTAAAAATATAAAAGATGATGGATTCTTTAAATCCTGGTGGAATGGAGAATTAAAAATAATAAATTCAATTGGCCTGCCCATAGATATTGCTTCAAAGGTTAGTAAAAATCAAAAAGCAAAGGTAATCATTGAATATAAAGAGGGAAATTCCTTTGAAAATAAATTATCTGAGCTAAGGGATATCGGTTTTGAAGAGACCGCAGAAGTAGAATCAGAAGGCCTTATTGCAGGTTATATCAATAACTCAATTTATGAAAAAATAAAATACGATAATGAAATTATTCAGTTTCATGAGGACCAGAATTATACAACTTTTCTGGAGGACGGCCTTGCTCTCATCAATTTTAATGAAAGCTTTGAAAAATTTGGACTAACTGGTGAAGGCAAAAAGATATGCATTATTGATACAGGTGTTGATTCATCAATTGTTGATTATTCATATGGCTATGATTTTGTAAATGATGATAATATTGCTGATGATGAGTTTGGCCATGGTACAAAGGTTGCATCGATTATTAAGACAATTGCCCCAAATGTAGAGCTTGTTGTTGCAAAGGTAATAGGTGCTAATGGAATTGGGTCTGAGTCAGATGTCCTTGAGGCACTTGAATGGTGTATCCAGCAAGACCCTGATGTGATTAGTTTTAGTATAGGGTCAGATGCGTCCTGCGATGGCTTTTGTGATAGAAACCTGGTTGCAAGTATGAGCAATAAAGCAGTTGAAAATGAAATATTTGTCCTTGCAGCAGCAGGTAATGATGGTCTTGACAGACTTGTCTCCCCTGCATGTGGCTCAAATGTTTTTTCAGTAGGTTCAAGTGATAAAAATGATAATATCTCTAAGTTTTCAAATCTTCATCCAAGCCTTGACATCCTTGCCCCTGGTGAAGACATAAATACAGTTGCCGGTGGAGGTAGTGGAACTTCTTTTAGCACTGCAATTCTTGCAGCTTCATCAGTTCTTGTTTTGGAAAATGGAGATGAAATTCCATCTCAGTTAAAGGATAGACTTAGAAATACAGGTATTCCAATTTATTATGAATATAATGAAACAGTCAATCTTTTTTTACCTCGTCTTGAGCTTATTAATTGCCTTGAGAATAATATCACAATGACTGCTTATGATTATTCCAATTGGTCACAAGGAATTCTTTTAGGTGATAATGAAAGCTATAATCCCAAAGGCGGATGCGAAAATGCATGCCAAACTGTTTGCGGTGCAGATTGGGTTGGGGTTTGTGAGCCAAACTTAGAATCTCCATGTCAATCAGGTAGATGTAATCAGGGTTGTTATGAGTCAGATGGACAAGGAGAATGCGGTCCCTTTTGGCAATGCCATTGTTATAGCTGTACAGCTGCCTGTCAAGCAACATGTGGGGCTAGTTGGAGTGGTGTCTGTTATGATAGGGAACAACCCCCTTGCAGTAATCCCTGTTCACAAAGTTGCTATGAATCAGATGGAGATAAGGCATGTAGCCCTGATATATGTACTTGTGAACAATCAAATAGCGCACCAGTAAATGGAGCCCCCTCGTTTGGAGGACTTCATGATACCGATAATACATATTCACAAAAACATTGGTATTATATCAATGTAACATACACAGATGCTGATGGAGCATCTGATTTTGATAATGTAAGGCTTGATATAAGACAAGGTGGAACTTCCTATGTAGGGTTCATTTATGATGAGGAAACAAATGTAATATCAATTTTAGATGGGGTTCCAGGTGTAAATGATTGGATGCTAGATACTGATGCAACAGGATGGGAATCCGGGAACAACATCAATGCAAAATGGAAATTTAAACCCTGTTGGAACATGATAAACCAGTCGAATCTAGACATTAGATTAACATCTATTGATGATCAAGCTGCATCAGATGTTGATACACATTTAGATGAATTTGATACAGTACGCTCGGTTTGGACAAAGAGTATTGAGTGTAACGATACAACAGAAGATGGAGGAGTTGACAGAGTAAATATTGGTGGAAATATAACAATGGATTTTAATGTAACATATGAAAACGACCCATCTTCAGGCACAGCAAGTAACGTTTATCCAAATGATAGTAATTTTACAAAGGTACAAGTAAATGACAGCAGCAACAACAAAGAAGGAACTGACAGCTCAATTTCAGATGGACAAGGAACAGTTAAATTTAATCTACCCACAAGTGTTGGAAGTGACACTTATCATCTATTTGCAGTTTTAGAAGGCAATAATTTTGAACTTACCACAACTGAGACAATAATTACAGATCAGGTAAATGTTACAAGTATAACAATATCAAACCATACACATTATGACGGAAGCAGATACTGGGATGGAAATAGCGATATAAACATTACATATAATGCAAAACTAAATTATGATGATTCAACTTTTGATGGAAATTTAACAGCAGGCTATGATGGAGGGTCATGGGGAAGTACAACTGGAGAAAAATTAAAAGATTATGCAGCAAATGATTATTCAGCAGGCAATATTGTTTTTAGAAACGATACAAATGCAACAAATGTTTCAGAAGGCGGAAGCTTTGGAATAACAAGTTTAATGGTAAGTGCGACAACTCCAGATCTTGGATGGGATGGAGAAAACCCAACGATAAGCTCACCAATTGTAACTGAAACTAGTGATTATATTAACACTAGTGGAACAACAATATATTATGGAGACGACATGGGAGGTGCAGAGACATTTACAGTATCAGGCTCTGCAACAGATGGCTCAGGTTCAGGACTCTGGCTTGCAAACTTTACAACAAGCACACTTGGTGACCCTGCAAATGATACCTCTGCAGCAACATGGTCTGGAGAATATAACAGTGTTGAAAGTTCTGATTCATGGACTGGTACAATTACAGTTACAGTCTATGATCATGTAAATAATACGGGCACTCAGGAATACACTGTAAATAGGGATACAACAATTCCTGATGTAACAGTTGATGATGTAGCTAACGGAGAAACTGGTCCTACAAACATAACAGGCAGTTCAACAGATAATGTATGGGTAAGTGATGTTTATCTATACATAAAGAATGTTACAGGTGATACTCACTGGACCGGTAGTGCATGGGGGGCAAATACAACACTATTGCCTGACAATATTAGTCTTATTCGTTCAAGTGCCTCCTCAAGTATAGAGTGGTATTATAATTCTGATGATAATGGAGTAAATTGGGGTAACAATAATTATGAAATTGGTGCATGGGCAAAAGATGCAGTAGGCAATGAAGAAAGCCCAGTTGAGATGGATAAGTTCACAATATCCTCAGGAGCTACTGTCCCAACTGTTGTTACAAATACAAGTTCAGGCGTTGAAGAAGAGAATGCAACATTAAACGGATATCTATCAAACAATGGAAGTGCCGATACCACTTGCGGATTTAGATTCGGAACTAGTTCTGGGTCATACTCTGAAAACTTTACAGTAGGAACAAAAAACACAGGAGAAGAGTTCAGCAATGATAATTCTAGTTTAAGTCCTGGTCAAATATATTTCTATCAAGCATGGGCAAGTAACTCAGAAGGTTTTGCAAACGGAACAGAACAAGCATTTCTTACAAAACCAAACCCACCAAGCTCTCTACATGCAAAAACAAATAGTACATCAGTAATCTATCTCACTTGGTCCACTGGAACTGGTTTTAATACAACATTTATAGAAAGAAACACAAGCGGTGTAACTACTTGGGACCGAGGAGAAGGAGACGAAATTTATAATGGCACAGGAACAAATTATGAAGATAATGGACTCATAAATGGATTAACCTATTATTATCAAGCATGGACTTTTTCTAATTGGTCATATAACCCTACAATAAACAAATGGTCAGATGATAATTCTTCAGATAGTAATAAAACTGTAGTTGCACCAACAGTCACAACAAACACAACAACCAACATACAAGACACAAACGCAACACTAAACGCATACCTACAAAACGACGGAGGCGAAACCGCAACATGCGGAATAAGATACGGAACAAGCACCGGAAG
>Ga0272442_10002882_pt1 | contig 24495 bp, 17 predicted proteins | sample SSMForm2O_FD_200262 | JGI IMG/M metagenome (GOLD analysis project Ga0272442, IMG submission 200262) | Marine sediment archaeal communities from Little Sippewissett salt marsh, Falmouth, MA, United States - SSM-Form-2O | ecosystem: Environmental > Aquatic > Marine > Wetlands > Sediment ...
CCTGGACACTCACGCCGATCGCATGAGAAAGCCGACGATCAGGCCGCGTCCAGCGTTGCGAGTAATACCCGGAAAGAACTTGAGATAGGCTGTACTAGTGATGTTCCCGCTCTGGGCGTGGATGATTCGTTCTTCACCGATGAATTACTGCTGAGTGACTATCAGGATTTCAAAGTGAAATCTGGAGTTGGTAAGTCAGCTCAATGGATTCCGAAGGATGGTGCGATATACCGGAAGGGACCGACTCAAGGTGGAGGAGGTAACGACCTCTTGTTGAACCGGCAGGAGTTCGACCCACCTTACTCCGTTATCGCAAATATTGAACCGTTGAAGACAACTCAAGACGCTGGAAGCTTGCACGGGATTGTTGGGGGCTACTACTCAAGTGGCGGTAGGAAACGGTTTTACGCTCTTATGATGGAAGGTATGGGCGATGGTTCACTAGTACTAAAGTACTACGACGGCAGTAAGTTCGTTACAGACCAGCCAGAGCTAAGAATACCAATATTGCCTCCAGGGAAAACACTCGAAGTAAAACACCGTCTTCGACTTGAGTTTGTTGAGGGTGCTGTTCGGGCCTACCTAGACAAGAATGTAGTGGCTGTGCTGGAGAGGGACCTTGATGAGCCGCTCGGACCTACACAGGCCGGGTTCATTGCGTCGTCTGGTGAGACGACCTTCTACAGTCTGAAAGTCACGCGCAGGCAGCATAAGTGAGAGAAGGCCCCCGCATCCTCCTCGTCGACGACAGCAAGCGGGTGTTGAACACCCTCGGCAAGCTGCTGCGCCAGCTCGGCTGCCGGGTAGTCACGGCCAATACCGGCAAGCTCGCGCTGCAGCTGCTCGAGGCCAGGGAGTTCGACCTGGCGCTCGTCGACGTGGTCATGCCTGGGGTAGGGGGGCTCGAGGTCCTGGCCCGGGCCCGGGAGTTCCGGCCGGACCTGCCCGTGGTCATGATCACCGGGTATGGCGCCGAGGAGCTCGAGGACGAGGCCTCCCGGCTCGGCGCCGCCGACTTCCTCGGGAAGCCGGTCGACGGTGACGAGCTGCGCGATGTGATAGAGGCCCTGACCGGTCGCGAGCTTTCCCCGGTGGCGGATCCGGCGGCCGTCGGCGAGGCCTTGGCGCCGGCGCCGCGTCCGCGCCGCTCCTGTGCCGATGGCGGCGGCATCCGGCGGGGTCGGAAGCCTTAGTGGTTCGTTCCGGAGGCGCAGTGATGCACCGAGGCCGTCGAAGAACCTGAACGCCTTGCAATCCTACCCCCTGATTGATACAAACTTGACCGACGCTCAAGGGGAGGAGAAATGAAGAAACAGAACTTCCTCAAACTCACAGAACGTGTCCAAATCGCGATAGAACTCGGAGAAAGCCATTTTCGAGAGTTTAAAAGTGCATACGAGGGCCCACCCCAGGACAAAGAGCCACGGAAACCAAAGGCCGTATGTGTCGACGTTGCAAGGACTCTTGTCGCCTTTGCTAACGCAGATGGAGGCGAACTACTCATCGGAATCGAGGATGATGGGACGGTGACAGGGATTCCGTATGAGGATGAGGCTCTGCTACTCGTCCTCGATTCCCCGCAGACACATGTCCACGCCGACACACCACTACCTACTATTAGGGCGACAAAAATAACCTATGATCGCAAATCGTTGCTGTACTTCTCTGTTCCCAAAGGCTCCGATTCGGTCTACTTGACATCTGACGGCCGGTGCCTGGTCAGGCGGGATCTCGAGTCGGTCCCAGCTGCATCAGAGCAAATCCAGTTCTCAAGAGCAGAAATTGCGTCTCGAGAATATGACAGAGCATTCGTTGATGGCGCAAAAGTGACGGACTTGGATATTCGGCATACCGGGGTAATTGCCGAGCAGATCTCAAAAGGGATGAGCATCGAAAAGTGCCTTCAGCATCTCGAACTAGCCGAATTCGATGGTTCGTCGCTTCGACTCCGAAGAGCTGCGCTCCTTCTGTTCGCCAAGGAGCCAACAAAGTGGCACCCTCGATTACATGTGAGAATACTCAAGATCGACGGAACCGAGATTAACAGTGGAGAGGCATACAACGTTACGTCGGACGAGGACGTGAATGGCAATATCCTCAGCCTCATCGGGTCCAGTTGGGAACTACTAAGACCACACCTAACCGAAACCAGATTCTCTTCCGACGCGGTATTCAAGAAACAGATAATATACCCTGAACTTGCTTGCCGGGAGGCGCTGACTAATGCCATCGCTCACCGCGACTATAATATCGAAGGCAGAGGTTTGGAGGTCAGGATCTTCACCGATCGAATGGAGATTGTCAGCCCAGGTTCCCTCCTCTCCTCGATAGACATTGAGGATCTCAGGGCGCACAATGGCGCTCACCAATCACGCAATGCGCTCATCTCACGCGTCCTACGCGAGGTCGGATTCATGAGGGAACTCGGCGAAGGGATGACCAGGATATTCTCTCTCATGCACAAGAACGATCTAACCCCTCCTTTGCTCGAGTCAACCAACGACACATTCACCATCACTCTAGAACATAAATATGTGTATACGAAGAAAGAGAAACTTTGGTTAGAGAGCTTCTCTGACTACGATCTCAGCAGAGAGCAAAGGACGATAGTATTGCTTGGCTACAATGACAAGCCGATCTCCCCCAGCCAAATCTGGGAAGCAGTTGGCATCGTTGACACCGACTACTATCGCCAACTCATAGAGTCCCTTCATGACCTCGGGATCCTATACAACGTCGCTACCAGTAAAGAAGCATATAATACTGCGAGGGCACGAGGAGTCGATAAGAAGAAGATACCCCGCTTTGCAATACGCAGCCCTTCCGGCCGACAGGCACCCCAAGAAGAAAAGGGAACACCTCGGGAATTAGACGAGACTGAATACACTAGAATTTACGTGGCCAACATTCCTTTCGAGGCATCAGCTACAGAGATCCAAGAGGCCTTGAATCCTTTCGGAGAGGTAGTTGAAGTCATAACACCCGTAGATCGATTCACTGGGCAAAGTAGAGGTTTCTCGTTTGTAGAGTTTTCGAATGCCGAAGCAGCAGAACGCGCAGTCCAAGCCTCAGGCGAGATAGAACTGCATTCCAGAAGACTGTATGTTCAGAAGGCTGTTCCAAAGGGAACTGAGCCGGACCATTAGATTGGGCAGTACGAGTTCGTGCAATACGCTTGATGCCGTATGCTTGGATTGTTGTTAGCGGGACTCAAGGCGGAAGGCAGTACAGATATCCCAGACTGATATCAGAGAGCTACAGATGGCCTGCCAGAACGCAATTAGGGACGCTTCGCATCGCTCTTACGCATAACGCTAGGGGCTAGCGCGAACACCTGTATCATTTACGGCAGGGCTTAGTCTCATGCTGGAGAAACTCGAGCGTGGACACAGAGAGGAGTTCTCGCAGATTACTGGCGAGATAGACGGAAGACTCAATGGATGATAATTGCGAGTTTACATAACGTTCATTATGGGACGTAAGATATTGATATGAATAGAGTAGGGCGGTATAGGAGAAATAGCTAGAAATGACCGGGAAATACCAGTTCAGGCAAATCGAGCCGATGAAGCACTTACGATATGGCTCAACTCCTACCAATGAGGAGAACGTCAAGCTCAAAATTGTGGTCCCGCTGCTCGAGGCGATCGGCTGGGACCCAGTGGAGGACCTTTTCTTCGAGGTCGGAGGCGCGGACATCCTGGTCACGGACGGCGGGGTTCGGCCGCTTATCGTCTTCGAGACGAAGAACTGGTCACAGCTTGTCACAGACGCGTACTTGCTGCAGTGCGCTGACTACCTCGGCGCGACCGGAGCCTGCTGGGCAGTGCTCACAAGCGGCTCCGTTACCGACGTGTACACCTCGCTGTCGCTGTTCCAGTTCGCAGACGACCGAAAAACACAGACCAGGCCAGTTGCCAGATACGAATTCAGTGAGCTGGGACAGAGGCTAAACGAAGTCGCAGGGGTTCTGGGAAAGATCGCCGGACTCGGCGGCTTTACCGAGCTCAAGCGGCTGACCCTGGAGTCTCACAATCTAGAGTTATGGGAGGCGTACGAGGCGAAGCACGATGCGTTTGTGAACGGGTACGAGCGTCGGCGAGTCGGTGAGAACGTCTCGATCGGAGAGGATGAGCTGCAGGCGGCCTGGTCTTCGTTGCCGACAGGTCGCCAGCATGCGATCCAGACAATAGCGGCCGGAGTCAGGGATCTGGCAGGCAAGTGGCCGGAGGTGCTGGACCTAAGGACAAGGAAGCAAAGCTTACACCTGGGTTGCTTCGACGCCCAGGCCGCGCGGACCCGTCGGGTCGGAGTACTTGAGATCAAGAAGAATGGATCCCTGGCCTTTCCGGTTGCTGACCTGCTCGACCTCATCAACAGGACGGAAGGAGGCTCTGACCTCGGCCGCAAGGATCTCTGGCGCGGCCTATCGCGCGAGCCTGGCACCGATGACGAGGCCGAGGCCGTGATCGAGGAGGTCCGGCGCATCCTCGGTCTCGCGGGATTGATTCAGTGACTTCTTTCCACCGTGAAATGAATTCGGGCATTGGCCTGCCCCACTGCACAAATGCACAGTCGTTGGCTTGCGGGGCTTCGGCCGTGTTCGAAGCCGGGGGTCGGCACCCCCGGACCCCCAAGGACCCGCTTTTAGGGTGGAGGTCGGGGGTCGGCACCCCCGAGCCCCCGTCAGGACCGTGGCCAATGGCCGGAGCGGCGCAATGGCGCCGCAGCAAGTCGGTGGCCAGCGCCCCCGAACCCCCGAAGTCTCCCTTCGCTGACATTATCTCTGGGGGCCGGCGCCCCCAGACCCCCGAGGGCTGGCTTTGTAGGGAGAGGCCGGGGGTCGGCACCCCCGAGCCCCCAGTCGGATCCGTACCGCCGGGCGGGCCGTCGGTGGATTCGCTGCACCCAGGGGCCGGCGCCCCTGTGACCCCGAAGGCTCGTGTTGCTGACTGCATCTCCGGGGGTCGGCACCCCCGGGCCCCCAATCGGACCTGTACCGCCGGGCGAGCCGGCGTCGGTGTCGCTGCACCTGGTGGCCGGCGCCCCCAGACCCCCGAGGACTGGCTTTGTAGGGAAAGGTCGGGGGTCGGCACCCCCGAGCCCCCAGGCGGACCCGTGCCGCCGGGCGAGCCGTCGGCGGAGTCGCTGCACGCGGTGGTCGGCACCCCCGAACCCCCGAGGGCTCTCATTGCTGACAGGATCTCCGGGGGCCGGCGCCCCCGGACCCCCGAAGGCTGGCTTTGTAGGGAGAGGTCGGGGGTCGGCACCCCCGAGCCCCCAGACGGACCTGTACCGCCGGCGTGGCCGGCGTCGGTGTCGCTGCACCCAGGGGCCGGCGCCCCTGCAACCCCGAAGGCTCGTGTTGCTGACTGCATCTCCGGGGGTCGGCACCCCCAGGCCCCCAACGGATTGAGCGGGTTCTCGGCCGCGAAAATGCCCTCCGCCCTACCCCTGGTGACAAATGTTCAGTATTGGCGTCCTGCGGCCTCGAGAGCTCCAGGAAGCGAGGCTGGGGGCCGGCGCCCCCAGACCCCCGAAGACCCGCTTTTAGGGTGGAGGCCGGGGGTCGGCACCCCCGGACCCCCGTTCGGATCCGTACCGCCGGGCGAGCCGTCGGTGGACTCGGTGCACGCGGTGGCCGGCGCCCCCGCACCCCCGAAGGCTCCCATCGCTGACATTATCTCTGGGGGCCGGCGCCCCCAGACGGCCGGGCTCGTTCTGTCAGGGGTCGGCACCCCCGAACCCCCATACGGACCTGTGCCGCCGGCGTGGCCGGCGTCGGTGTCGCTGCACGCAGGGGCCGGCGCCCCCGAACCCCCGGGCTGCAGCGGGCCGCCCGAGGCCTCGTCGGACGCTTATGCGTCCTCGAGCTCGGCGGCCTTCGGAGGCCCTGCCCGATGCCATGGCCTCCGGCCGTTCGATGCGACCGGCCCGCCCCGTCGCTGGAATCCACCTCCTCTTCCAAGAGCGAGACACGGACGCACGCACAGGCGCGATGAAGCCTCTGAGAGACCGCAGAACAGCGTTTCTCGCGGTCACGCGGGTGCTGGTACCCCCGTTACCTCGCGTCTTCATCCTTGCCCTGGAAACCGTCAGGTAGTCTCATACCCGCCCGCGCTGCCTCGCGCGCAGTCAGAAAGAGAGAGCTGGACACAGCTCTCTGGGGAGCAGATATGCTGAAGCGAGTAGCTATTACGACAGCCCTGCTGCTGCTGGCCTTGTCCTGCGGCGACGAGCGCCCGCCGGCCAACAAGGCCCACGGCATCGTGGCCGGCCAGGCCTGGAAGGGCGCCGTGGCCGATGCTACCGTGACCGTGTACCGGAACCGCGGCCCTGGTAGCCAGACCCTGGTTGCATCTGGTTTGACCGACGCTGCCGGCGCCTTCAGCATCGACATCGAGTCTGCCGGCGGCGACCTGCTGGTCAAGGTGACCGGGGGCAGCTTCGTCGACGAGGCCACCGGCGGGATCGTGCACCTCGACCAGCACGAGCTCTCGGCCCTGGTGCTCGGCTTCGGAGTTGGATTCGAGTTGACCGACCTCACGGTCTCGCCGGCGACGCACTGGACCCGGGTGCTGGCCGAGTCGTACGTGTCCGGCGACCAGAGCCTCGAGCTCGACGAGGCGGTGGCCAAGGCCGCCGGGCTGCTCGAGGGGCACTTCAGCGGCGTGGATCTCGATGCGACCGTCCCTGTCGACCTCACCGCCGGCGACGTGGGCAGTTTTACGAATCAGAGCAAGTACGGCCTGATCCTGTCGGCCCTGTCCCAGCTCGCCGCGGACATCTCGCTGGACTCGGGCGTTACGCCCGGCGTCTCGATCACGCCGATCTCGCTCTGCACATCCCTGGCCCAGGACCTCGAGGACTCGAAGTGGGACGGCACCCGGAACGGCACGCCGCTCACCGCGGGCAACACCCTGCTCGACAGCTACACCACGCGCCTGAAGCTGGCGACCGCGGGCATGCGCTGGCTCTCCAACGAGAACGACCAGTCCGGCCTCGCGCCCGAGGACGTCTCGACGTTTTTGAATGTGATGGCCATGGACTCCAGCGAGCTGTATCCCTTCGACAAGCCGCCCAGGCCCATGGACCAGGTGCAACCCGAGATCACGGTAGAGAGCCCGGCTGACGGTTCCACCGTGGCCGGATCCGTGGCGCTCAAGGCTACTGCCACGGACGACGTGGAGCTCGGCAGCCTCGTGATCGAGGCGCCCGTGGGCATCGAGGACACCGACGCCGACGCGGACGCCTTCGAGGGTACCTGGGACTCCACCGCGGTGGCGGACGGCGAAGTCACGATCACCTTCCGCGCCACTGACGCGGCCGGCAACGTGGCTCGTGAGTCCGTGACCGTGACCGTGCGCAACACGGGCGGGATCTCGGGCTTCGCCTTCAAGGGCGCCGTGTCTGGGGCCACGGTCACGGCCCAGGCGTGGAATCCGGGCCATGGCTCCCCTACCCTGGCCACGGCCGTCACCGACGCGGACGGTGGCTTCATCCTGGACACCGGGGACTTCGTCGGCCCGCTGCTGATCGTGGTCGACTCGGGCACGTACGTGGAGGAGGCTTTGGGTACGGAGGTGGACTTCGAGCGCGGTGACTACCTCTCGGCCCTGATCGGGGACTTCGACCCTTCCTTCCAGGGGCCGGTCGTGGTCTCCTCGCTCACCACCTGGGCCGCAGAATACGCGGAGTACATCGCCCTGGACGATGCCGCCCTGCCCCTTGCGGACGCCGCCTCTCAGGCCAACGAGGCTATTTCGAAACACTTCGGCGACATTGATATCCTGGGCACCCGGCCCGCGGACATCTCGGCCGGTGTTAGCTGCTCCACGCTGACCGAGCCGGTGCGGTACGCGCTGTACCACGCGGGCCTGTCCCAGCTCGCCGAAAATATAAGCATCGACTCCGGGCTAACGCCCGGGGCCGTGGTCAACGCCATCTCCCTGACCGACGAGATCGCAGACGACATCACGGACGGCATCTTCAACGGCAAGAAGGGCGCTAGGAAGCTCCTGCAGGGCAACTACGAGCTGTCGAGCTACACGGTTAGGACCGACCTGGCGAGGGCCATCAACGACTGGCTCGCATCCCAGGACAACCCCTGTGGATTATCTGTGGAGGACGCCTTCGACGTGGTTGACGACCTGGCCGAGGATGACGGCTTCCTCTTCCCCGATGAGGACCCGGTCATCCCGGTGGACGAGGAGGGGCCTGCCATCGAGTTCACTTCGCACGAGGACGGCGAGGCCGTGGCCGGGACCGTCACGGTCGAGGCCTCGGCCTCCGACCCCAAGGGCGTGGCCAAGTTCGAGATCGTGGAGCCGGCCGGCGTCACCGACGACGACCTCTCTCTCGATGGCATCAGCTTCGACGTGGACACCGCGGCCCTGGCGGACGGCGATCTGATAGTCACCCTGTCGGCCGAGGACACGATCGGCAACATCAGCGAGGGGACTATCACCCTTGTCGTCGACAACACGGGTCCAATACTGGAATTCGTGCCCGCGTCCGGTTCCGGCACCAACGAGACGCCGCTCACGATCACGGGCACCGTGACCGACGCGGCGGGTGTAGCAAGCTTGAAGCTCGACGGTGCGGATCTCACGGTCGGCGACAACGGCGAATTCACCACCTCGGCGCTGGCCCTCGTGGACGGCGAGAACACCTTTTTGTTTGTCGCCGATGATGTTCTGGACAACGAGACCGCCGAGACGTACACGGTCCATCTCGACCGCGTGCCGCCCGAGATCGACATCACCAGCCCCACCGATGGGAACAGCTACCCTCACGGCATCACCGTGGACATCTCGGCTAGTGCCAGCGATACCAACGGCATCGTGTCCCTGATCGTCCTGATCGACGACGCTCCGCTCGAGGACCAGGACCCGGCCCCCGAGGTCCTGTCCGCCTCCATCGAGACCGACGACCATGCCGAGGGCGCCTTGGAGCTCGTGTTCGTGGCCCTTGACAGCTCCGGCAACGAGCACCGCAAGCCCATCACCATCCACATCACCAGGTCCGGCTTCATCAGCGGCCAGGTCTGGAAGGGCGTGGTTTCCGGTGCCACGGTCCAGGCTTTTGATTTTACCGGCTGCATTGTCGGCGACGAGGTGGCCCAGGCAGACAACACCTCTGACTCGGGCAATTTTGCACTTGTGATCGGCAGCTTCTCCGGCCCGGTCCTGCTCGTTGCCAAGAACGGCAGCTACCTCGCCGAGGCGATCGAGCCAGACACCGAGCTGCAGCTCGACGCGGGCCGGGACGAGCTGACCGCGATTGTGGAGTACACCACCGGGGACACCACCAGCGACGTGATCGTCTCGCCGGCCACCTCCTTCATCGCCAGCCTGACCGAGCGCTACTGCGAGGAGGCCGTTCCCTTCGACGATGCGCTGCAGCGTGCCCGTTACAACATCAACACCTTCTTCGGCTTCGACGTGGAGACCGTAACTCCGAAGAATCCCTCGCTCGGTCCCGTGTGCGGAATCACGGCCCAGAGCAAGTACGGGCTCATTCTCGCCGGCCTGTCTCAGCTCGGCGTGAACATCTCCACCACCGGCGGCATCAGCCCGGGCACGGACGTGACCGCTATCTCCATCTCCACCTTCCTCGACCAGGACCTGCGGTACGAGGGCGTGTTCAACGGCTGGGGTGCTTCAGGTCAGTTCGTGTACGCAGGTCACACCCAGAGCAGCTACACGGTCCGCACCGACCTGCCCCGGGCCATCCTGGACTTCCTCCGCGGCCCTCGGAACCAGAGCGGCATCAGCGCCAACCTGGACATGTACGCGTACCTCGACACCCTGGCCGAGAGCACGCTCGAGATCTTCCCGGACGACCCGATCATCCCGGTGGACAACAATCCGCCCGAGGTCACCTGGAACAGCCCGACCAATGGAGAGCGGTACCGCGGGTCAGTGCTCGTGGACGTATCCTCCACTGACGACCGCGAGATGGCCGTGCTTGAGGTCACTACTCCGGAGGAGACCTGCAAGGACAACGATCCCTGCGACCAGGACGGGAGCCCGTGGAGTATCCGCTTCAGCTACGACACCACGGCCGTGGCCTACGGTCAGATCGATTTCTCGGTGCACGCCGAGGACACCACCGGGAACGAGGAGAACTCTGCCTCTTTGAGCATCATTGCGGACAACGAAGGGCCCGGGATACAGATCATTTCTCCTGAAGATGGGGAATACACTTCATTGGATACAATCAACATTGTCGGGTTCGTTGATGATCCTTCGGGCGTAGACAGCCTATTCGTTGGCATGATTCCGGTCGAGATTGACAATGGCAATTTCGACGTGCAGGTATCTCTACTCAGCGGACCGAACAACTTTATTTTCAGAGCCCTTGACACCCTCTCCAACCAGACCACCGTTTCCATCACAATCAACCGCGACACCTTCCCTCCCCCTCTCAACATCATCGCACCTCGCGATGGTCAGCAGTACAACCTCGACCTCGGCGTCCACGCCACGGCCTCGGACGACGTGGCGCTCGCTTCGATCGAGGTCCTCGCGCCTGCAGGCGTCGAGGACTCGAACGGCGATGTAGGGATCTTCGAGAGCACCTTCGACACCACCGCGGTCACGGACGGCGGCCAGTCCATGACCTTCAAGGCCACCGACCACGTAGGCAACTTCACCGAGACCACTGTCAACTACACGGTCAAGAATACAGGCAAGATCGGCGGTCGGATCTTCAAGGGCCCGGTCAGCGGGGCCGACGTCGCGGTCCTCGACTGGACAGGCGGCGTTCCGGGCTCGAGCCTCAAGGTCTCAGGCGACCCGAGCAGTGCCAACGGCTCGTACGAGGTCCAGGTCGGACCTCACGTTGGTCCGGTGGTTCTCCGTGTAGACGGGGGCGAGTACAAGGGCGAGGCCCGTAACAACTTCGACCTTCCGGTCCCGCTGCAGAGCGAGGACTATCTTTTGACCGTGGTCGAGCACCAGGTGGCCCAGGAGCTGGTCAACGAGATGGTCTCGCCCTTCACCACCCTGGCCGCCCTGCTGGCCGGGTACCGCGTCACCGTGGGCGGCGAGGCCGAGCACGACGCCATCGTGGACGCGTACTCCCGCCTGCAGGCCGTGTACGGCTTCGACCTCCGGCGCACTGTACCCCTGGACGTGCGGAACGTCCTGGCCACCGGGTTCGACGCGCCGGCCAAGGCCGGACTGCTCCTGGCCAGCCTTTCGTACCTCGGCAGCCACCACTACGGCAGCTTCAACGCCCTGCAGCTGCTCCGCGGCGTGTTCGAGGACCTCGAGGCCGACGGCGTGCTCGACGGCAAGGGTCTGGGCGGCGCCCAGCTCACCCTGGGCTCGCTCAACCTCGACGCCAACACCATGCGCTCCATGCTCTGCCGCGGCGTGCTGTGGTTCCTGCAGAGCTCGTACAACGGCTCCGGCCTGAGCGAAACCGACCCTGACATCCTGACCTGGCTTGACGCCATCGCCGCCTCCACGGACCCGGTCTTCGATCAGGATCAGGACCCGCTACCCGTTGACATCGAGCGACCCACCATTACTTTCGACACCCATAGCAACGGCGATCCCGTGCGGCTCACGATCAACGTCAAGATCACGGCCCGGGACAACGACGTGCTCTCCGACGTCACGATCACCAGCCCCCAGGGCCTGAATCCCAGTGTGATCGTGATCGACGATGGGATCTACGAGCTCGACTTCGACCTCGACACCACGACCAAGGCGGACGGAGACTACCCGATCACCTTCCGCGCCACCGACCGCTCCGGCAACTTCTACGACAAGACCCTGACTTTGGTCATCGACAACACCGAGCCCGCGATCGACTGGATCGCGCCCGTGGACGGGTTGCACACCAACGCCGACCCGATTCCGTGCCACGGGACCTTCGTGGAGGAGACCTCTGGCCTGGCCTCGATCAAGGTACTCAACCGCACCGCCGACATCGTCGGCAGCACCTGGTCCAATGACCTGGTGCTGAACGAGGGTGCACGGACCATCACGGTCACGGCTCGTGATCTCGCCGGCAACGAGGCCGTGCTGTCCCGTGACATCGTGGTGGACCGCAGGGATCCTGTCGTGGATATCCCCGACTTCCTCTGGCCCTCGGACCGCAACGAGTACCCCTGCCTCTGCTGGGGCGCCGGGTGCACCTCGGCCTGCAACAGCGCCAAGAGCTTCTTCACGCTCAACGAGACCTTCTTTGATGGAGCCCAGGCGCTGCCCAAGCGCGTCGAGCGCCTGGTGTACACCCAGCCCTCGGACATCTCCGCCAACAACCTCCCCGTGATCTACCTGTACGCGTCCGACCCCTGGGGCTCGGCCGGGTCCGAGCCCGAGGACCTGACCGTGGAGATGCGCTACGAGTTCAACTCCGTGGTCAAGCGCAACTGGACCGCGCTTTCCTACAACGAGATCGCGGTCCCGGGGACCGCGTCCACCTCCACGCACCAGGTCATCATCTCGAGCGACACCCTCTCCTCTGACGTGGCCGCCTGCGACGTGGACGACAGTCACTCGGTCAAGGTCAGGGTCACCGATGAGTCCGGCAACCAGATCGAGTACGAGTACCGGTTCCGCATCCAGATCGTTCCCGGGCCGCTGGAGTTCGACTCCACGCCGCTGTCCGGCGACGCCGGCGACGCGGACAGCCTGTACAACGTGGAGCCCGAGACCTGCACCCGCAGCTCATCGCGGCCGTTCCTCACCTGCAACGCCGGCGGGTACGACGCGCTGTTCGCCGGCACCCCCGGGTACTCCAACGGCATCCGCATCCAGCGGCTGAAGATCACCAATCCCAACACCTATCCCGTCCGCATCCGGCTTCCCACGACCGATCTCAGAGGCGGCGGCGTGCACATGTACATGATCAAGGGCTATCGCATGCTCGGCGTGGCAAGGAGCGATCCCATCACGGGCATCTGCAATGACTGCGACCCCACCTGCGTTGGCTCCGATGCGTACCTGTGCACTTCCGACCTGTGCCCTGCAGGCTCGATCTGGGCGATCCAGCTCTGGTGCCTCAACGCCGAGTGCACGAACGGCTGCAGCTCGATTGCCGGCCACTTGCCCAGCACGGTCGAGGACAACATGGCCGATCTCACCATGAGCTCGTACTTCACCGACCGACTCGGATCGGTGATGGATCCAGTCGGCGGGCACTACGTGATCCCGGGCAACACCCACGTCACCATGTACCTTGCCCTGCCCAAGATCCCGTCGAGCTATCATCGTTACGACGTGGTCGACCTCGAGCCCGACCCTCCGTCCTACGGTGCGACCGGGCCCGAGTACTCGTACAGCTTCCGCGGTGGTAGTTTCGTCGACGACGACAAGTACATCAAGGTGCGCCAGGATGGCAGCGACTACTACTACGAGTGGAACATGGTCCACTCCTGGGAGGCCGGCTTCCGGGTTTCTCACGCGACCAGCTGGTTCAACTACGGAATCACCCGCGACGACCACAACGTGAACGATCCCGTGGACGCCAACCGCGTGGATCTACGGTATTCGACGAGCTACACCCTTTACTCCGGCGAGAGCTATCTTTCGGATTTGTAGGGTATGAACCTGATGATCTCGACTTTTTCACCGTCCGTCGTCCACTGTTCAACTCTCGTCGTGTACCGTCATCGTGGTCGTCATCGTTATCGAGCTCCGGTACATGTGCTTCATTCGATGGACGTCTCACGTCTCACGTTTCACGTTGGACGTTCAACGATGAACGATTCACGGTTTAAATCATGCATCAGATATCGCGATCTCCGCCGTTCTCCGTCTATCGTTCACCGTCCACCGTTCATCGTTTCCCGTCACCGTGGTCGTAGTCGATGTTCCAAATGATAATGAAGATAATTCCTCGTCATCTCTTACTTCTGCTCCAGTTCCTGCTTCTGCTCTCCCCTACCCCCGCTTCCGCCGACGAGAACGAGATCCGCCTCGGGCTCCAGGCCGGTGGTGCGATGTGGTGGGTCCCGCCGTCGCGGGGCGACGGCACCGACTTCGGCGGCGGCTGGACCGTGGGCGGATCCGCCTCGTACGGCCTCTCCGACGCCTGGTCCCTCGGTCTCGAGGGGTACTACAACGGCATCGTCGGAGACCTCTCGTACTCGGACATCACCGTGGGCGACGCGCACGGCAAGCTGTACGAGGAGGTCAACTACTTCTCTATCGGGGCATTCGCTCGCTGGACCATCTGGGGACGGAACGTCACGCCGTACCTCGCGGCCGGAGTTGGCGTGTACAGCTCCAACCACAGCAACGTGGACCTGTACACTCCTGACGAGTCGGCCCTGCTGCTCGACCTCGAGGACGAGCGCATGACAAACGCGTACTTCAATGCCGGCCTCGGGCTCGAGTGGCGATTCCTCGACTACTTCTTCCTGGCGGCCGAGGCCCGGGTCTCGGTGCTCCTCGGGGACCGTGTGAGCGCGCACCTGCACCTGCCGGTTCAGATGGGGTATTACTTCTGAAATCGGCGTTTTCGTGGCATTCCTGCTTTTACCGTGAGTAAACCAGTCCTATTCTCGCCTCGGTGGCACTTAATCTCAGAGTGCCGCTGTCGGGCTCTTGACAGAGTCGCCCCGGTTCGTTGAGTATGACTGTGTGCTTGCCGTGGGGGGGTAATATCCATGGCCTCGATCGGTGCCTCGCGAGCAGACCCAGCGCCCGTCTTGAAGATCCTGTTCGTGGATGACAACGAGCTGCAGTGCAGCAACGCGGTCAAGATGCTGGGAAAGTATGGCCACGAGGTGCTCACCGCGCCGAGCGCGGAGGAGGCCTGGCTGCTGCTCGAGCAGCACGCCTTTGACCTGGCCGTGGTCGACTGGCGGCTGCCGTGCGGTGCGGACGGGTTGTTTCTCACGTCCCGGATCTTCCGCGAGCATCCCGAGGTCCCGGTGATCGTGATCAGCGGCGAGTCCAGGGAGCTCAAGTCGGAAGCGGAAAAGGCCGGGGCCAGGAGGTTTCTGCCCAAGCCCTACACGGCCAAGGAGCTCAACGCCGTATGCCTTGAGGTCGTGGCCGAGGTGAGAGCAGAGGCGGAGGCGGCGGAGGATTCCGACGATGAGAACGCCTCCGCCGGTGTCAGGAGGATCGGGCAACGCGCTCCCTCCGCTCACGCTGAGGTGGAAGCGATCTCAGAAGGCACGCTTACCCGGGCGTCGGCCGAGGCGGAGCGTACACGGATCGTCGAGGCCCTCAACGAGTGCTGCTGGAGCCGCGGAGACGCAGCTGCTCTGCTCGGCATCTCCAGGTCGACCCTGTACCGGAGGATGATGAAGTACGGCATCAAGGTGTCTTGTCCCACCTATCTCTCCCAATCTGATCCCACGTATCTTTCCCGGTAGACTTGGTGGGATGTCGCGATTTGGTGTGTCCCATCTGACGAGCTGAAGGGGGCGTCGCGGCGAAGCGCCGTGCAGATCGGCGAGTGGACGATCACGAGTCGGAGTCATCCTCGGTGTCGTCGTTGGTGTATCGCACGCCCTGGCGCCTGTAGCGCCTGTACGGCTGCGTGGCCGCGGGATACTGCTCGACGAGCGCGTCCATCAGCTGCAAATACGTGCTGTAGAGAAAGTCGGCCACGGCATCGGCCTGCTCCGGCGTCCAGTCCTCCGGGAGCGAGATCCTCGGCATCTCCTCACCTCCCAGGAAACGGGATCGGCTCGTAGTCGAAGCGCGGGCCGTTGTCGTACTCCAGGCGTCGCGCCCCGGGCGGTCGGTGCGCGGCGTGGCGGGCGTCGTTGTGCGCTTGGAGGCAGCGGGCCATCTCGGAGCCGTGGGCTCGCCAGATGGCTTGTGACAGGCGGTCGAGGAGGGCCACGAAGGCCAGGGCCTCCTCGCCGGTCCAGGCGTCGGGGATGGGGCAGTGTCTCATGGTTCACCTCCGGTGGTCCGGTAAAGCGGATGCGCCGCAATGACCTTGGTCATGAATCGACCGTCGATCTTGTCCTGGCCGTACACGGCCGTTTCGATCAGGGCCTGCATGGCAAGTTGATTGATGTTGCGCGGGATGCCCTGCGAGGCCTGGAAGAGCCGCTTGATCGCGTCCTCGGAGAAGAGCTTGGGGTCAGCCTCGGCGCGCTCGAGGTGGTAGCGCACGTAGTTGCGCACATCCTCCAGATTGAATGGTCGCAGCGTCTGAGCATAGCCGATGCGCGAGCGCAGCGAGGACAGGCTCGGATGACGCAGGGTCCCGAGCAGTTCCTCGGTGCCGGCGAGCAGCAAGGAGAAACGATCCTCGGCGTCGAGCTCGTACGCTGTGAGCCGGCGCAGCAGGTCGAGCACGGGCACGGCGAGCCCCTCGGCGTCGTCGATGAGCAGGACCGGATGCGGACCGTGCTCTTTCTGGTAGCTGGCGAGGTGCTTCTGAGCGCTGTCGTACAGATCGGTGGCGTGCTGGCGCATGGGCAGGCCGAGCAGACGGTTGAGCGAGCGGAGGAAGCCGGTGACGGTGTGCGGGAGATAGGAGAAGTCGAGGACCCGGAAGCGGCTGTCGTCGAGCTCCTGGCTGAAGCGACGCAGGGTGATGCTCTTGCCCACGCCGCTCTGGCCGTTGACCAGGGCCAGGCCCTTGATCTCGGTCCACATGCGCAGGCCGTCGAGCAGCTCTCGCTGGCTCTGAGAGTCAAACATCTGGGCGGCCCAGGTGTACTTGCTGAAAGGCATGCGGGCGAAGCCGTAGTGGGCCTGCAGCCGGCGCTTGGTCTTCTGGTGCTTGGTGGTCGTCATGAGCGTTCACCTCCGAGGTGGTTACGGATCGCGTCGAGGTACAGGTTGACGTGGTGGTCCGCGCGACCACCGTCGGCGAGTTGGCGGTCCAGTACGGCCCTGGCGTGCTCGGCGTCGAAGGGTCCGTACCGCTCGAGGTAGCCGCGGATCGCGGCCTCGTCGAAGACGGCCTCATCGAGCGTCTCCGCAAGCAGATCCACGATCGCCTGGTCGGCCTCGACCCTACGGGCCACAGCCCGCTCGGCGAGCTGCCGCGGTGTGGGCTCGAGGAAGCCCTGCTCTCTGCGCTGCTCGACCAGGTGGCCCAGCCAGTCCGCGGCCGTGGTGGTCGGCTCGGTCTGCGGCGCGGCGGGATTCTCGGCCCTGGCCTTGGGCCTTCGGTGCCGACGGACCGCGAAGGGCTTGACCCGCTCCTGGAAGACACCCTTGCACCAGACCTCGATCAGGTCGAGCTGCTCGGGGTCGTAGAGCAGCTCGATGCGACGACGGGCCAGCCCGGCGCCGACCTGGTACTTGACGCCGAAGAGGGAGAAGACGCCGGCCTTGTCCGTGGTGCGCTTCTCGCGCCAGAGGAAAGCCTGGCGCAGCTTTTCCTCGTCGGCGTACTTGATGCGCTCGATGCCGGCGCGCCAGCGATCAAACGGCGTCTCCCCAGTCTCGCCGTGGACCTTGCGGTTGTAGTGCAAGTCGGCCCAGGCGCTGAAAGCTTCGTTGAGCTGATCGAGGGTGGTGATGTTCGAGGCCTTCAGCTCGGCGAGAAAGGCCGCGCGGATCAGTTCGTTGAGCTTCTCGATTTTTCCGTGCCCCATTGGCCGGTACGTCTTCGTGAAGATGATCGGGTGGATGCCCAGCGTGGCCACGATCTGGCGCATGTGCCCGGAGCGGTAGGTCTGGCCGTTGTCGTAGTACACCCGCACGCAGACCCCGAATTTCTGCAAGCAGCGACGGAAGACCAGCTCCAGCGCCGGCAGGTCGCCCTTGAAGCTGAAGCGACCGTGCAGCAGAAGACGCGAATGATCGTCGAGGAAAGCGTACAGGTACGCGCGTCGCATCTTGCCCGGTCGCTCCGGGTCGGGCAGCCACGGGCCGACGAGCATATCGCTTTGCCAAAGCGCGTTCGGCGCCTCGGCCTCGAAGCGATCGAGATCCTGGCGGTCCGGCACCCGGCCTCGCAGCCGGGACACGCCGGCAGTCTGGAGCACCCGGTGCAGCGTGCTGCGTTTGACCACGTCTGGCTCGACCAGCTTCATACCCTCCATGATCGTGATCAGCCGGTCCAGGCTGCGCTCCGGCACCTCGCGCTTGAGCTTGACCGCCAGCTCCGCCTGCTCCGCGGTCAGCACCTGGCTGCCGCGGGCCGGCCGGGGCTTGTCCCGCAGGCCGTCCAGCCCTTTCTTCCGGTAGCGCCGCACCCAGACACGGATCGTCTCCGCCGAGACCCGCAGCGGCTCGCCGTCCGATCCGGTCCAGATCCTGGCCGCGAGCTGCTTGAGCAGGGGCCGCCGCTGACCCCGGGGCGGATCCATGGCCAGGTACGCGCTGATCACCTCGTAGCGCATCAGGGCCTTGTGCAGCTCGGGATCGACATCGTCCATCGTGACCTCCTTCCGCTGCCCGGTGCGCTGCGACCATCGCAGCGGCAGCTCCGGGCAGCCGGAGGTCAGCCTGGCATGGGAGATGAGCAGCGGCGACGACAGGCTCTGTGGGATCCAGGATCGGTCGACCCTTCAAATCCGGCGGGCAATCAGGTAGCGTCGTCTCCCAGGAGGAGGCGCGTCAGGAGAAGTTTTTCAGTGACGTGTCATACCTCCGCGAGCCTCGGCCAGGAGCAGAGCCACTTGCACGTCGAGTCTGGTTGCGCCACCAAGGAGCAGGGCGAGCGCCCGCCACAGGATGGTGATCGGGGGCGGGTCTCGCCAGTGGCGGCGCACGAGTCTATCGGGCGGAGACAGGCCGGTGGGAAACAGCTGCTCCAGCGGCCGAGGCTCGCACCTTTCAATCACCGCCAGGCGTACCGCCTGCTGAATCTCCATCGCGTGGGGCAGTAACCGCCGCAGCCAGCGCTGCACCGTGCGGGGCTCTCCGCGGGCCTCGAGGTCGCCCAGGGCCTGCCGGCTCTGGTGCACACCGCGCTCGCCATCGAGCCAGGCCCAGAGCTTCAGCACCACGACCAACGTGCAGAAGCCCAGGCCCGCCAACTCGTCCGGCGGTCGGCTGTGGCATGTCGCTCCGCCGCGACGGGGCCGCCAGCGGTGCTTCCAGATCCGCACGCGCCGAAGCCGACCGTGCGCCAGCACCCACAGCCACCTCGGGAAGTAACCGTGACCGTGCCAGCCCTCGGCCGGACGGGCTCCATCGAACTGGAGGTCACCGTCGGACCGGCGCCGGTACAGATTCGAGGCCAGGAACAAGCTCGAGGAGATGACCTGTCGCAGCCGCTCTACCGAATACGTCCCACTCACGGATACCGGTATCGCACAGTGGGATCTGGGATGTCAGGATGGGATCAGGCGGTGCTCACGCGGGAGTGGGAGGCGGGATGGGACATCAAGGGCTAGCGCCATCTCCTGCCGCCCTGTTTGTGTGTGTCGTCTTCTCGGTCAGAAGTGACTTCTTTTGTGTCATTCTTGACCGATTTTGTGTCAGACCTGACCGAAGATTGGTCAGATGTGAAACATGCAAAGTATTCGATTTTACTTAGTTTTCCGCTTGACATTTGCTGCGCGAGATGGCACCCTTCGCCCACGATGCAGCACGCGACTGACCGTCAATGAGAAGTTGTTTCTCCGGGGGGGCATTTTCGTTCTTCCGGCATGGGGGCCTAGGCTCCAGAAAGGTGTCTTAGAATGAGAGGCGATCGACTCCGGAAGTCGCTCCTATCCCTAATTGCACTGGCGTGCATAGCCTTGGTGGGAGGGGTTGCGCATGCCTACTCCACCACCCTCAACAGTGGGATGCAGATCGACTCAAGCGACAATGGGTGCAACAACCAGTACATGACGTACCTCGATGGGGGCGGCGACCCTGGCAGTGACTGGGACAATGCGTGCATCCTGGAGGACATCGAGATCAATGCCAATGGAGGCGCATACGCTCTGTACATCTACGGAGGAGCCTCCGGATTCACGGATTTCCTCATCATTCGCAAAGCAAAATTCCACAACGCCACTTCCGGCGACTACGGCTCGGGCCTCAAGATCCTGGACGACGCACATGTGCGGACTGAGAGCCTCGATGCCGAGGATGTGCTGACGTGGAACAACGACATTGGCGTATATCTACACACTGTGGATAATGTCGCCAATGGCGTTATACTTGCTGATCTGAACTCCCAAGGCAATAATCAGGGCCTGCGGATGTATGAGTCTGATTACATCGAATTCGATAGCTGTATCTTTGACAGCAACACGACCGGAACGGCCTATGGCGCCCGAATCCGATACTCGCACCGCAACACGTTCGACACCTGTGGCTTCTCTGACAACGGTGAAGACGGAATGTGGTTTCAGAGCTCGGATCAGAACGATATTCTCTATGGCCAGATTGAGGACAACGGGAATTACGGTGTCCAGATGGATACATCTGACACGAATGAATTCTACTACATCGACATCAACGCGAACGGAAACTATGGGGCGCATCTGGGTGAAGACTGCGATGGCAACTACTTTGCGCAGAACAGTTTCTCCGGAAACAACTCGAACGGTGTCCAGGCATACGACTATGACGTCGATGACACCTGGTATCGTTGGCTTTCGGGCCCAGGATGCCTCAGTGGCAATTATTGGCACGACTCATCGTGGTCATGCACTGAGTCCGGAACTTGCGATTCGAAAACCATGTGCTCGAACGACTACATCATTGACACGAACTCAGGAACCGAGAAGGACTACTATCCTCTCCGCTATGATTCTTACTGATTCCCATCTTGCCTGTGTGCCCTCCCTGACTCTCCAATAGCCACAAGTTTTGAATGATCTATGCGGTTGCACTGCTCCAAGACAAGACCGGCTTGGCCCTCGAACCCGCAAAAACAGGCGTCAATGCCCGCGGAATGAGCGAGATCACGGTCCAGGTCTCCTGTCTGCTCCCGGTTCGGCTGTCCAAGTCCTGGCAGCAGAAACGCCATTCTTTCCCGGTTCCGGTGCCTACTGTCGGGCCTGAAAGGGTGTCACGCGAAGGCTATCTTGGACAAGAGTGATGCGGTTGAATTCCTCAATAGGGATCTTGTGAATGGCCGAAGTCTTGGATATACTGGATCAGAGGTAAAAACGATGCACACCAGCCTTCCCGTTTCACCTCTCACATTACTTTTCCCTATTCTCATCCTAGGATGCGGAACTGCAGATCCATGCGAAGATGTTGGCTGCTCATCGCACGGACAGTGTTTCACGGATGAAAAAGGGGAAGCCAACTGCGATTGCGATGTCGGATATTCTGCCACTGCTGGTCCAGCCTGTGCGTTCGTCGCTCCTCCTGATACATGCACGCGCTTTGTCCATCTCGACTCGACATCAGACAGCCCAGATGGACTGTCCTGGGCTACAGCCTTTTCCGGGATCCAACCGGCGACAAAGTCAGCGGTCGATGGAATCAACGCCTCAGATGACGAAGAAAGTTGTGATGTGTGGGTCGGCAAGGGAACGTACAAGATTTTTGTGTCCAGCCCCAGAGACGTCGTCAATATCGGCCGAGGTGTCAAACTACTCGGTGGCTTTGCTGGTTCCGAACACCGCAGAGCCGACAGGAACACTGATCCCACTGCGACAGTCCTTGACGGTACAGACATCCGAGGCATGGACCGCCATGTCTACAGGGTTGTAACTGGGTACGAAGATTCTTTGATTGATGGGTTCACGATTATTGGAGGGAGAGCCGTAGATCGCTATAAGGACTACGGTGGCGGATTGGTCGGCGTTGACATGACAGTGAGAAATTGCATCTTCACAGACAACACTGCCTCCAAGGATGGAGGTGGTGCTTATCTTTCCGGAGAATACGCCACGGTCGAAGATTGCAAGTTCATTGGCAACGAAGCACTTGAGATGGGCGGTGGGTTGTTCATGAAGGTGATCAACCCTCGATTGATCAACACAACATTCGAGAACAACTCAGCCGTTGGGGGCGGAGGAGCTTATTTGCAGTGGAGCGAAGGAGGACTGGTGGAGGATTGTCTTTTTTCCAACAACCAGACGGTCTCGTCCAACGCGAGGGGAGGAGGTGGCGGCTTGCATATTCATGAATCCCGCATTGATGTCAGCCGATGTCGCTTCATTGACAACAATTCTGAAGCATGGGGTGGTGGCCTTTTCATTATAAGACCTGCCCCAGTCAGAGTTGAGAACTCGATCTTTCAAGGCAACTATGGGGGTCTTGGGGGGGGGGTTCTGGTTGATAATACGAGCGAGGAAATGACGGCATCGATTATAAACTGCACATTTACCGAGAATCAGGCAAGAGGAGGAGCATCCCTCGCTTTTGGAACCAACGAAACAACAGCATTTGTCACGAACAGCATTCTATGGGGGAATAGCATCACCACTTCCAATCCGGACGACAAAGAGATCTTCCACCAGTTGGCGACAGTGACCTACAGCAATGTGGAAGGAGGATATCCGGGAAATGGCAACATCGACTCCGATCCACGATTCTACAACATCTCCTTATCCGACTTTCAATTAAAGAGCGATTCACCTTGCGTCGACGCAGGTGATTCCAGGATTGCCCCCAGCCTAGACTATCTAGAAAGACCTCGCGAAGACAGCGAGGAAGCTCCAAATGTCGGCGTTGGTCCTCCATGGGTGGATATGGGAGCATTTGAATACCAAGGGGGTTCGTGATGGATGCCAGTGATCTTCGGTCAGTGACAGTCTCCTCTGTCGTCACTACAATTCTGGTGTTTGGGGCTGGTTGCGGTTCCGATGATGGAAGTCGCGTGAATACGGCTTGTCCTGGAGCGAATATTCTCGTGCATTCCGAAGACGGAGAAGAGATATCGGGCCCAATAGAGCCAGCGGACAGTATCTATCTGAGTGCAGAGCTTTCCCAGCAATCCTACTCCAACCAAATTTACCACACGTGGTATTTTGAGGAATGGGCCACCGGTTCCCGAGCTGGGATATTCCCAGGAAGCAATTCCGAGGCTACCACGTCGGCCGAGTCAGAATCATGGGATCCGGAACCGATAATTGTGATCGATCTCTCAGGACATTATCGTGTCTGCGTTGAGCTATGCGAAGTTGACGGCGCTTGTTCGTCTGACAGTAGTTGTGAAGGAAACCCCTGTGTTGATATCGAAGTGGTCCAACCAGGAGATCTCTACATTGAACTACTCTGGGATCATCCGGGAGCCAAAGCGAAAATGCACTATCTCCGATCAGGAGCTGCATTCGGGGACGACACCTCTGACTTTCCGGGAGGTGATTGCTTTTACGCTAACAGAGATCCAGACTACTGCATCGAAGGAGACGATTCCGATAATCCAAACATGAGTTATAATTCCCCTCAACATACCCTGGATGCTATAGCTTCTACCGCTCGAAATCTATTTCACGACAATCCATGTGATGACACCTACCGCCTTTGGGTAGGATTCGAGGGGGTTCCCAACGAAGATAGTGAAACAGAGGCCACCATACGAATTCACATGGATGGTGAGTTGATCACTGAATCCAGTCGCTCGCTACGCGTGGCAAGATCCGACCATCAGCCTACCTATTGGAAGCCAGGGTCTATCAAGTGGACTGGTAGCACAGGCGAGTTCATAGAGGCTACGGAAGACAATTACTTCCCCAACGCAAGAAACCCTGAACAGTGACATCTAGCTGCATGGACCCCATCGTGACTTTCGTTGTTTGGATATCTGATATCTCTACCCGAGAGATTGGAGGATAAAATGCTGAAACTAGTTCTTGCCATTGTCCTTTCAATTTGTTGTGGTTTCACTGGTGGTTGGATATTCTGGATTGTCACAGCGGACAAGAACAGTTGCGCTCCAGAACCCTTGACCAATGAATCCCTGTCAGATCGTGTTGATGGAGGGCTCGACAACGAGATCCGAAGCCTGCGAACGAGGATGTTGAGACTTGAACTAGCGCAGAAAGCCTCTGGTTCCGACCATACCAACAACTCTACAGTGAACAATCCTTCCTCTGATGGTAAAGACGTCTCACAGGAAGGTTCAAATGGGGCTGACCATGCAGCCAAGATTCTGGCATGGGCTGAACCTTGGAAATCTAATGGTAATGCACCATCATTCGCGGAACAAACTCTTATTGATGTTCGGAACGTGATTTTCAAGGCTAGGCCATCCATGGAGTTGGAAACCCTTGACGAATTAACCACCACTTCGAGAACCTATCTGGAGAAACGCAAGTTGATTGTAGAAGAGCTGAGGGATCTCGAAGTATCCCAAGACGGAGAGGGATGGAATGAAGCCTATGACAGGCTGAAACTGCTTGAGGAAGATCAAGTCCGCGAAATTGTCAGGGTCACAGGTTCAGAGAGTTTCGACTACTTGATCAGGGCGCTAAATGCAGTGGATCCCTTTCGTGCTCACTTGCAAGAAACCAAGTGATTTCCTCCCGACCCGCCGGTCAGAACGGTTTTCACGGCCATATGAAGCAGGAAAGTGAGATCGGTGGTGGTCCCCAATTTTTGGACACGCTAGCATAAGTCGTGCCAGGTGCTAGGCTTGGGTCAGTCACTCCGACCGGGAGGCGACATGACCGCAAGGAAGAAACGGTCCAAGAAGCGACGGCATCAC
>Ga0272442_10002884_pt1 | contig 24489 bp, 10 predicted proteins | sample SSMForm2O_FD_200262 | JGI IMG/M metagenome (GOLD analysis project Ga0272442, IMG submission 200262) | Marine sediment archaeal communities from Little Sippewissett salt marsh, Falmouth, MA, United States - SSM-Form-2O | ecosystem: Environmental > Aquatic > Marine > Wetlands > Sediment ...
TGAATGAGTTCTTTGCCGAATATATGAATAAAGTATATTGAATTGATTATAGAATCAGTTTAGTACTAGCCCGGATGGTGGAATTGGTAGACACGTTGGACTTAAAATCCAATGGCCGTTTAGGCTGTGCGGGTTCAAGTCCCGCTCCGGGTACCCAACGGCACAGGAGGTCATTTTTGACCTCTTGTGTTTTTTTATGACCTTCTGAAACTCCCACTAATTCATAGGATGAGATGTATAGGATTTTTCAAGGAAAGGGTTGCAACTTTTGAATTCTAAAAATTGAATTTTTTGTGAGAGTTGCAATCAGAAATCTCTAATTATTAGAATTAAAATACATATCCATCACTTAGATAATGTTATAACATTAATGTCTGTTCTAGCGCCCATTCATCATTAGTATCTCTGCAAGTTATTTCTCCTATTTCGATATATTTTTTATCTGGTGTTTGTGTTTTATATATGTCAATTTTAGCATTCTCATCTTTCAGAGAGTAATCAGCACGACAGATATAAACTTTGCCAGCCAACTACTTGCCTGCTACGGACTCAGTCAATTTCCTTTTACCTTCAACTCTGAAGAGCATCATTCGCCATGAAAATATTCTGTTAATCCCATTTTGTCGAGTAAAGCAATATATCTTGGATTATCATGTAGATTCTTAAATTCAAGACGAAAAGACATTTCAGGACATTCACCTGATTCGATAGCTTTTTCCAGCCAGTATAGTGCCTGTTCATCTTTCCCTATCAATCCATGGATAAGAGCCAGGGAACAGTAATCATTCCCATCTTCGGCTCTTGGTATATCGATCTCTATTTTCCAATTTATTACTGAAATTAGCCCGGAGGATTTAAAAATACTATCCGTTGTTTCAACATCATAAACCGGTTCATTCGCAAGTATTTTCCTTAACGCTTCATATGATTTTTCTTCTTCACCCAATCTCCAATATACACGGAATTCGTAGGCGTGCACAAGAGGAAATTCTTTTTGTAACTCATAACACTTCTTTATTGCCTCTAAAGATTTTGAGAAATAACTTTGATTATAGTAAATTTTGGAACTCAAACGTCTTATCACAGGAGAAAGTGGATCAAGTTCAATAGCTTTGTTAACCTGTTCTCTTGCCTCATTATGTTTACCAATAATGCTTAAATGTTCCGCGTAATAATGGTGGGCCGTTGCGTAATTCGGATTAATTTCAAAGGCATGCTGAAATGCTCTTTCCGCCTTTTCCCAATCCCAGTCAACGTAATCATAGACCTGCCCCAGTACTGTGTAAGCTTCAGCAAGATTATCGTCCAGTTCCAGAGCTTTTAATGCAAATTCAACTGCTTTATCTCTTCCTTCATTTATGTCAATCCAACCCTGGAGTGCCATTAATAAATAACTGTCTGCCAGTCCCGCATATGCCAATCCATATGCAGTATCTTCAGCGATCGCTTCTTCAAAATATTCGATACTTTTAGCATAGCCCTCTCCTGTACGTTTGTTCCAATAAAAACGTCCCATTTGGTATAATTCAAAGGCATCCAGGTTTAATGTTTTGTTTTCCTGAATATATTCCTTTTGATCTGAGCTCAGTATCATTTTGAGCTCAGAGACTATCCGCATAGCAATTTCGCTTTGTGTTTCAAAAACATCTCCAATTTCCCGATCATAATCCTTTGACCAGATATGACCATCGTTCCTGGCATCAATGAGCTGAACCGTTATCCTCGCTTTGTTCCCATACCTCTGCACACTTCCTTCGACAACGTATGAAACACCTAATTCTTTTGCGATTTCAGGAACACTTTTTATTCCCTTTTCACGGTACATTTCAGAAGAAGTACGAGAAGTCACCCTCAATTCCTCAATTGGAGAAAGACGGTTTAATAAATCTTCTACAAGGCCATCAACAAAATATTCGTTTCCTTTTTCTTCACTTAAATTTTTAAATGGTAGAACAGCAATAGATTTTTCGAGTCCCGGGTCTATTTTCGATCTATTCCTGATACCAATAAGGTTATAAGCTAACAAACCAATAATTACAGCTATGCTTATGTAAGTAGCTACCTTCCAATTTGTATTTTTTGAGTAGACCTCATTTGTTTTTTGGGATGCCTTATTGATAGGTTTGGTCTTATGAACACCTTCTGGTGTAATATCATAAACCCATGAAAGCATTGTTGAAATTATTAGACCTGCGCATAACAGGACTATAACAAGGCCTAAGGTCCATGATGGTAATCCAAGTGCTGGTGAAACAATATCGACCAGTTCCAGAATAACAAAAGCAGCAGCAGCGTAAACAGTAATTACACGAACCACCTTTCTTCGTTTAAGTTCCTGCCAGAAGTTATATGGATTGTCTGATTTATCAGGCATAATGGTCTGGTTTGGATATATAAATATAAATCAACTGCTTATTAATGGCAAATAAAAGGGGATTCACTTATTTATTTCTTGAGGAGAAATTAGACCATCGATAATTATTATACTGGTTGCAACTTCCGTCCGTTCGGGGTACCCAGAGGCACAAGAGGTCAATTTTGACCTCTTGTGTTTTTTTATGGCCTTCTGAAACTCCCACTAATTCGGAGGAAGAGATGTAGAATATTTTTCAAGGAAAGGGTTGCAACTTTTGATTTCAGGAGATTATATTTATTGTTAGAGTTGCAACCAGGTATCATCTTCCTGCCAGCATTATCAGTTTTTCAGGAATATTCCACAAGATTCTGGGGCATTCGGATTTCATTTTACCTAAAACTAAAACGGGAACCCTCTGCTTTTGTTGCTGCTTCTTACGAGGTGATTTATTCAGGGTTTCTAATAAATTAGTTCTTAAAGCATTTTATATTTTCAATGCAGGATAAGGCTTTATTTCTCAGCGGAATCAGGATGTGATTTTCTATGTTTTTCGATATATTCTGATGGGCATATACCGACAATTTTTCTAAAGGTATTATTGAAGTGAGAGTAGCTGTTAATACCGACAACTTCCATTGCTTCCTGAATCCTGTCACAGCCATTGTCGAATAGGTATTTCGCCTGGGAAATTCGGATAGAGTTAATAAATCCGGTAGTAGTTTTCCCAACCAGTGTTTTTAGTTTACGGTGGAGTTGCATCCGGCTTAAACCAATTTCCCTTGCTAAATCTTCGACCGAATAATCAGGATCATCAAGGTTTTTTTGTATCGTTTCGGTAATCTTGTTAATTATTTTTTGATCGAAAGTCGTATAATGCTTTTTTACGTCAATAGTTATATTTTGTGAATCAATAAATGCCTTAAACCTGTTTCGCGTCTCTACAATATTGTCAATTTTTTTTAGGAGGCTATCCGTATTAAAAGGTTTTGTAATATAATCCCATGCTCCGGAGTTTAGACCTTGTTCATAATGTTCGTCATCTGATTTTGCAGTAAGCATCAGGATAGGGATGTGAGATGTCTCGACGCTTTCTTTTATATTCTTACACATCTCTATACCGTCCATTTCTGGCATCATTACATCGGTAATAATAATATCTGGTAATTCTTCTTTTGCTATTCGCAATCCCTCCAATCCATTTGATGCTTCACTTACATGATAATGTAATTGTAAACAGCTTCTCAGGTATGCTCTTAGATCATGATCATCCTCCACCACCAGGACATGTTTTCGTTCCAGGGCAACTGGCTCAATTTGACTTTTTCGAATCCTGAATGAATCCTGAGGCCATTTTTGTTCTTGCTCTTCTCCATTTAGCTCATTTTCTGTATATGCTTCTTTTGACACTGGCAGGGATAAAAAGAATTCGGCTCCACCGTAGTTACTATCAGAAACTGTTATCTCTGCCTTATGCGCTTTCAAAAGGGTATAACTTAAATGCAAACCAATGCCTGATGAGTGACGCTCCTTACCGTGAAAAAAGCGTTCAAAGATTTTATTCTTATCCTCATCAGAAATACCTTTACCACTATCGCGTACTATAATATTTGCAACTTGTAGTTGATCTTTCCAGGCAGACTTCACCTCAAGTTCAATAATCCCATTCTTTGGCGTAAATCTAAAAGCATTGGATATAATATTGTAAAGCACTTTCTCCATGATATTTGAGTCAAAATAGCAAACAAAATCTTTAGGAGTCAGTATATTAAAGTTTATGTTTTCATTCTGAGCCTGCCACAGGAAAGCTTTAGTAATATGATTAATAAATTGTGACAGGTTATTTTGATTAACGTGCAGAATATTGATATCAGCATTTATTCTTCTAAAATCGAGTAACTGGTTTACCAGAAACATCATTCTTTTAGTATTGCGTGAAATAACCTGAAAGCAAAATTCCTTTTCTGTTTTACCCAGATTTTTGTTTATAAGATCGTTAAGTGGACCTATTATAAGAGATAGTGGAGTTTTGAATTCATGTGCTACATCTGTAAAAAACACAAGTTTTAATTCGTGAATTTTCTGTTCTTTCTCATGATTTAGCTTATCAAGATGAATCTTCTGTCTTAGCTTCTGTCGATTATATAAGAAATAAAGGAAAACAGCAATTAATGAGATGGATACTGAAAAATATATTAGATAGGCCCAGATGGTTTGCCAGGGGGCTGGAATTATTTCCAGTTTAATTGATTTAGGATTATCACTCCATCTACCATCTTTATTAGCGGCATCCAGCAGGAAGGTGTATTCTCCAGATTTCAGGTTTGAATAACTGGCATATCGGTGTTTACCGCTGGTTTGTATCCAATCCTGATCATAACCAAGCAATTTATACCTGAATTCACTTTCCTGCGCAATTACTATATCTGAGCTTGCAAATTCGAATGAGAAATTGTTTTGCCGATGCTTTAAACTTATTAAATCTGTTTCATTGATCGATTCAGATACAATTATACTACCCAGAAAAGATTTTTGTGGTTTGATATAATTCTGGTGTACCTTGAATCCCGAAAAAAAAGCATGGTTAAGCTGATTGCTTTGCTTTATCCCTGAGGGATTGAAGGAGTTGATTCCATTAATACTTCCAAAGTATATATTCCCATCTTCATCTTTGTCAACTCCTTCGGTGAATGTACTTGTAGATAATCCATCATCAAAGGAATATCTCTTAACCTCTTCTGAGTTTGGCGAATAGAAGATAATTCCTTGAGAATTACTCAACCAGAGGTGGCCCTGGTTGTCCTCGATAATAGCCATTATTTTCCTGTCTCTTACCCCGGGTGCCGATATCTGCCGGAATACATCTGAATCTTTGCTATTTAATAATAGACCGGCATCGGTTCCTGCCCATATGTTTCCATTACTGTCTTTGAAGAAGCACCATATTGTGTTACTTGCAATATGGTAATTGTTAGCCATAGATCTATTATATAATTCCAGTGATTGAAATTCTCCCTGATCGGTCAAATTAATTTTATAAATACCTTCTGATATTGTACCAACCCAGATACATTTTGACGAATTGTCAAATAAAAGGGTGAAGATTCTTTTATTGCGAAGTAATTCAGCCTGATCAGATATATAGTGTACCCAGTCACATTTATCTTCAGACTGAATAATTAGTCCAGTATATGTTCCAAAGTAATAATTTCCGACATGATCTCGACACATTGAAAAGAGATTTGGATTGTCGCTTTCCTGGTGCTCAGGTCTTACTACAAGGCGTTTGAAGTTAATACTGTTTTCTTCAGATTGAAATACACCAATACTGCTGGTCAGGTAAATTCTATTCTCGAATTTATAAAAATGGTTAGGGAAGATGTTCCTGGGCAGCTCTAGTTTTTTCGTATTCTTATTTGCGATATTGTGCAGATAACAACTCCCATTCTGGATTCCGAAATAGATTTTATTTTGATTATAAAGAAGAGAACGGATATGTTGGGATTGAAATGGGTCAAGGTTTAATGGAAGTTGACTGAAATTCTTTGGCAACAAAGATGCGTAACAAACACCTTTACGGTTTGCAATCCAAAGTGTTTCAGAATTATCGCAATACAGGTAAAGTATGCTGTTCGTTAATAAGCTCCTATCCCTCGTAGGGTCTTTTATTATTTTGCCGGTGATCCTGATTTGAGAAGCATCAACCGAGTAAAGGCCATGATTCAAAGTGCCGGCCCATATTACATTATCGGCAGAGACACATAAAGAAACAATATCATTATCGGCAGCTATATCTACCTGTGTGATTTTATAGTCTTCATCGTGATTAACAATACAAGCCAGAAACCCCTGGTCACCTACCCAGATTTTTTCATCCTTGTCGGATGCTATTGTTGTAATATAGCGATCTTTCGTAGCATCAATTTGTTGACATTCCTTATTCTTCATCTGCCATACACCACTGTTTGTTGCAAAATATATTCCGGAACTATTTGTTGCCATTTTGTTAACTATCAGGCCAGTTAATGGCAATTGAAGTAGTTCAGCAGAAGCCTGATCCTTACTTTGCTTAATTGCCAGAACTCCATTCGAAGTTGCAACAAGAATATCTCCATTATCGTCTTCGAGAAAGTCATTGATAACTTTATATCCTAAAGGTGTCTCTACCCTGAAAAATCGTTCTGATCTCAGATCATAATAGTTCAATCCTTCTCCATCTGTTCCAATCCATAATCGTTTTTGTGAGTCTTCAAAAAGGCATACAATTCGATTGCCTGAAATGCTTTCAGGATTGTCAGTTGATGATGAGTAATTTTCAATGTTATATCCATCAAAACGGTTAAGCCCATCATAAGTCCCAATCCAGACGAATCCGTAGCTATCCTGTATTATACAGCTGACATCATGCTGAGATAGCCCATCATTTACAGTCAGGTTATTAAAAAGTAATTGAGCAAAACTATCTGTAGTGCAAATACTGAAAATAATGAATACAGATAAAAGGCGGATATTTATTGCTGGTATATTCATTGCTGTTCATTGTTTTAGCAGAGAGTAAAATTAGTGAATTAAGCCTCTGCCTATTCCTGTGCTGACTATATTGTTACAATATCGTCATTGTATGTTACATATCCGTGTATGACGATTCGTAAATCCCTTTAGTGGCATATAATTTAAGCTCAACTTAAATACACCGTTACATTATCCAAAATAGTTGTTACACTACAGGCAATGTAAATAATTTGTTCGATATAAGTTTGTATCAACATACACATTATGGAACATAACTCAAAAAATATGTTAATTAATAAGTCTTCTCTTATCCTTGTCTTTGTTATATTATTTGGATGTTCCTCGAAGGATAGAATAAGTGAAATTAATCTTATAGATAGGGGTATTCTTGAAAGCAGTGATGTAACGCCCCTGGTTGTTCAGGCTATTAATGAATGTAAGGAACGAGGCATAAGCAAGTTAATATTTCCGAAAGGAACCTATCATTTCTATCCAACATTTGCTCCGGATCGTTATTGCGCCATTACAAATAATGATAATGGAATAAAAAGGACTGCATTTCCGATAATTAATATTGATGGTCTTGAAGTAGAAGGCAATGGTTCGGAATTTATCTTTCATGGCAAGATTCTTCCGTTTATTATAGAGGAGAGTAATAACATTATCATTAAAAACCTGAGCATAAACTGGGAGGTGCCTTTCTATTTGCAGGGTAAAGTTATTGACAATAATCAGTCAGATAGGACCTTTGATATAGAGGTGCAAACACCTTATAAAATTAGCGATGGACATCTATATCTATCCTTAGAAAGAGAAAACTCCTCCTATGAAATAAAATATGGATCTGGTTTTGCAAAAGGACAAAAGTACGACCATATTATTGGGCAAAATATCATATGGGACCCTGGAACGATGGCTCCTATTTATAATCATGTAAGATATAGTGGTTTTAACGTTTATCATTTTCCTGCTAAGGAGTTGTCTCCTGGAGTTGTACGCTTAAAAAGTTCTTACCCTGAAGTACCTCCGATTGGAAGTATTTTTGTTTCCAAAGGGGAATATCTCCACAATCGTCAAACGCCAGCATTCCGCCTGTTTAAAAGTCAGAATCTATACTTTGAAGATGTCAATGTTCATCATGCAGGAGCTATGGGTTTGATTGCGGAACGTTGCACTGACATTAACCTCAATGGATTTAATGTAGTTCTGAATGACACTGACAATCGTGTTATTACTACCACTGCGGATGCAACACATTTCTGTAATTGTAAAGGATTAATTACAATAAGGAATTGTACGTTCGAGAATATGCTCGATGACGCAACCAATATACATGGTACTTATGTACGCGTCAATAAGATTATAGACGATCACCGTGTAGCAGTTGAAACCTACCACCCGCATCAAAATGATTATTTATTTGGAGAAGTTGGTGACAGTGTTCAAGTAATACACAAAGACAAGCTTATACCAACCACGGATCCTCTTATATTAACCAAAGTAGAGCGCATTAACGAGAAAATTACAATCTTAACCTTTAATGAATCGATAAAAGGTAAGGTAGAACTCTACTATGGAGTTGAAAACATTTCCTGGTATCCTTCCGCTATTATAGAAAATAATATTGTTCGTAATAACCGGGCCAGAAGCTTCTTAATATCCACTCCCAGGAAAGTTATAGTAAGAAACAATCAATTTTCTTCACAAATGTGTTCTTTACTAATAACAGGTGATTTAGACTTATGGAATGAATCCGGCCCCTGCAAGAACTTGTTAATTGAGAATAATACTTTTAATGATTGTGTCTATGGTGGTAATGGAGCGCAGGCTTTAATTCAGATAACTCCGCATTATGAATCTCCTGACTTTGTAAAGGATAAATATAGTAGTAACATAAGCATTCGAAATAATACTATAAATACTTTTGACAGTTCAATCCTGTGGGCTATTTCAGTTGATGGAATAAAATTCGAGGGTAACCATATCACTCAAACCCAAACATACCGGCCAATATTTCCAGACGTACCAAATATCAGGATTGAGAATTGTAACCAGGTATCAATAAAAGGAAATACCTATCAATCAGTTGAAGGGAATGCAGGCACAATTAGAATCGATTCAAAATCAACCGATATTCAAGTTTTAGAAAATCAGAATATTAATAGCTAAATTTAAAATTATGAGAACCAAAGCACTTTTACAGCAGACTACTTTTTTAAAGTATATGCTCTTTCTTGTATTCTTGCCGCTATTTATATTGAACGCCTGTGAAAAGAACTATGGTAAAAAGCAGGAGACAATAAAAGAATTAATGGCAACTGCTTCAGCAAATATAGCTGTAGCAGGAGGGGATACACTGAAGTTTATTGACCTTTCTCTTGGTGTCACTAACCGAACCTGGACTTTCCCGGGAGGTGATCCTGCAACATCAGATAAGGCTGAGGTTGGTGTTGTTTTCAACGAGGAAGGAGAAATTGCTCCCAAACTGGTAGTTGAGTATTTTGACGGGAGTAAAGACTCGATAAGCTTTGATATCCAGATTTTTCCTGTTTTAATTGCAGATTTCACGCCATCTGCAACAAGGATTAAAGTTGGAGAAACTGTTACATTTTCGGATGCCTCAATAGGTGGTGCTACTTCCTGGAGCTGGGAGTTCGAAGGTGGTACACCTGCCACATCAACAGACCAAAATCCAACAGTTCAGTTTGATATAAACAAAGCTGTTTCAGTAAAGCTTCAGATTACAAGAGCAGATGATGGAAGCACTGCTTCGGTTGAAAAGAAAGCATTGATACAGGTAGGACCGCCTGAGTTAATTCTTAATGGTGATTTTGAATCTGGAGAAGTTGTGGACTGGCAAACATGGAATGGATCCGCCTTCCCTTATTCTGCGGAACCAGGTGGCGCGAATGGAACTGATTATACCTCTTATATTAACTTTATTGGATCCTGGGGCTGGGGTCAGATAATTAGTAGAGATTTTGTGAATAATATGGTTGCTCTGGAGAATGGCAGGGATTACATTTTAAGTATGTATGTTAAAGCCGATGCTCCTGGAATAAGCCTGGGAACTTTCCGTTTGGTAAATCATCTTCCGGACTGGTGCCCACCATTTGGTGTAACAGGTGTTGCTGAACCTTATACAGAGTATTATGCCGTTTCGGGAACAGCAATACCTTTCGATATTACTACAGACTGGCAACAGGTTTCCATACAGGTAAGCATACCGGATGATGGAAATACAAGAAGTAATGCTTTCCCTGATATGATATTTAACGGAGCCCTAGATGTAAAAGTTTATATTGATGAGATATCGTTAAAGATTGTTGAATAGATGATAAGACAAAATTATAAAATAAAATATATAAGATCATGAGTCGAAAATTTAATTTATTCCTAATACTGACAGTACTCAGTCTTTTTAGTTGCAATATTCTTTTTGCGCAGGAGATTACTGTTTCGGGTACTGTGAAGGACAAATTGGGAGAAGTTATTCCAGGTGCAACAATCCTTGAAAAAGGAACATCAAATGGAGTGGCTGCTGATTTGGATGGTAATTATACAATTGCTGTGAATGGATCATCATCTGTACTGATATATTCGTTTGTTGGCTTTAAGTCACAGGAGATTGAGGTAGGGCAAAATCGAAGAATAGACATTGTTCTTGAAAGAGATATTATCGGGATGGATGAAGTCGTTGTTGTAGGATATGGAACTCAAAAACGTGCTGATATTACAGGTGCTATAGTTTCTGTAAGTACTGAAGTTATTAAAGAAAGACCAATACAGAATCTTGAAGAAGCACTCCAGGGTCAGGTAGCTGGATTGTTTATCAGTTCAACTGGTGGCCAACCTGGAGCAGCAACTAAGATGAACATCAGGGGTATTAACTCTATGGCAGGAAGCTCGCAGCCCCTGATTGTAGTTGATGGGTTCCCGATGAATGAAGTAAATACCTCAGGAGGTGGTGCAGGTGGTGAGGTATACAGTGCGCAAATGGGTGCTTTGTCGTATATTAACCCAGATGATATTGAGTCTATAGAGGTTCTGAAAGATGCCTCAGCTACAGCTATCTATGGCAATCGCGGTGCAAATGGTGTAATAATGATTACTACAAAGAAAGGAAGGAAAGGAGAATCAGGAATTACCTTCAATACCTATATGGGGTTTCAGGAAATGAAGAGCAGAATAAACGTAATGAAATTTGGCGATTGGTATAAATATGCACAATTGAAGAATCCTCAAAATCGCTTGTTTACTGCTGAAGATGGTACACCTTATGAATTTGATGATCCTGAGGCTATGAACATAAACTGGCAGGATGAAATATACAGAAGGGGTTTCATACAAAACCATTCTTTGTCTTTGCAAGGTAAATCTGACAAAACAGCTTATACCTTTTCTACTTCTTATAACCAGAATAAATCTGTATTGATAGAAACAGATTTCCAGAAACTTACCAGTCGCCTGTCGCTTGACCACCAGTTTTCAGATAATATTATGGTGGGTGCAAATGTTTCTTTCAGTAATATTGTCTACAATGGAACTATAACTGATGGACGTGAAGGGACAGCTGCAGGTGTTGTGCTCAGAGGATTGATTGCAAGTCCTTTCAGGATGGACAATAATACTGCAGCAAGATTCAGAAGGGCAGGAGTTCCTAATATAATTATCGAAGATTATAAGAGAAACAGTCTAAGTGCTCCTGATAATGTAGCCGCTAATACAGATTTGGACAAGGTGATCAATCGTACAATAAGCAATTTTTACTTAAACGTACAAATCCTGGATTGGCTGGCATTTAGATCAACACTTGGTATTGATTTTTACAACCTCAAAAGCAAGCAATATTATTCTTCACAGACTCCATCGGGTTTTCTTGATAGTGGTATAGCTCTCCAAACCAGTAGAAATGCAAGATCTATAGTAAACGAAAATTATTTTACCTTATCAAAAAGTTTTGCTTCGCATAGCGTTAAATTGGTCACCGGTTTTTCTGTTCAAGAAACTGTGTCGGAGTATTATTCCGCTAAATCTACTGGTTTTGAAAACGAACTTTTAGGTTACAATGCACTTTCTTTAGGCACAAATTTCGAAGCTAATTCATCGGTTGGCGAAAGATTCCTGGCATCTTATCTGGCCCGGGCTAATTATTCTTTCGATGATCGTTATTTACTAACAGCATCTTATAGACGTGATGGATCATCGATTTTCCTGGAGGATAAGTGGGGCGATTTCTATTCAGGTGCCCTGGCCTGGAATGTGAAAAATGAATCTTTCCTCAAAGAATTAGATCAAATATCTGCTTTAAAGCTTAGAACCAGCATTGGACAGGTTGGTAACCAGAGCGTACCTGTCCAGGGAGCATTGCTTGATGGTGAAATATCAGATTATACTTTTAATGGCCAGTATTATACAGGTGTAAGTGCAAGTACACTGGAAAATAAAGACCTTAGCTGGGAAACCAGTCAACAAATAAACACCGGTATTGATCTTGGTTTCTTTAATAATAAGCTAAATATTGTAGCGGATTATTATATCACCAACACAAAAAACCTTCTGCTTTATACACCGGTATCAATTTCGACCGGATTCGAATATGGCTGGTTCAATGTTGGTGAACTAAAGAATACGGGATTTGAGTTGTCAGTTGGTTATGAGTTTAGTACAGATGCAGGTTTTATATGGAATACGAACTTAAATCTTACTAATAGCAAGAATGAAATATTGGCATTGGGACGTGATGGTGAACCTATCTACGTTGATGTTAATTTTGATACTAAGGTTGTCGATGAGGTAATCCTGGAAGTGGGTGGCTCAATTAATAATATATTCGGTTACCAGACAGATGGTATATATACATCTGATGATTTCGACTTGAATGGAGATATGTTGCCAGGTATCCCAAATGAGGGTAAAGGTGAAATAGCTGGAGATATCAAATTTAAAGACCTAAGTGGTCCTGAGGGAATCCCGGATGGCTTTATTGATGGTTTTGATAGAACAGTTATAGGAAACACCCTGCCTGACATATATGGTTCCTGGAGCAATAATTTCTCATTTAAAGGTGTTGATTTGGATATTGTTCTTCAATACTCTTACGGAAACGATGTGTTTAATGCAACAAGAACAAGAACATCTACCTTCCTGGGAGGAGGAAATCAGACAGATGAATGGGTGGATAGCTATATAAATAATCCTTCAAGCACACAGTATTCAAGAGTATCTACTTCAGTGCCTTCGGATAATTTTATTGAAGATGGCTCTTTTATAAGATTACAAACACTCAGGTTGGGATATAACTTACCTGGAAGATGGGTAGAAAAAATTAGAGCAAAGAGTGTAAAAATTTATGCTTCTGGAAGTAATCTGGCGCTGTTAACAAAATACTCAGGATATGACCCTGAAGTTACCACCAACCAGGTAGATGGTAGATACTCATTTGTGCAGGGATTTGATTATGGGGGGTTTCCTCGTGCGAAAACATTTATAGTGGGAGCAAACATTCAATTCTAAAAAAAGATAATTATGAGAAATATAGTATTTATTTTAATTGCAGTATTATTGTTCTCTGCCTGTGAAGAACAATTAAATATTACACCCAGCAGTCAACTGGAAGTGTCTAACTTTTTTGCCACTGTAGAAGATTTTGAACTGGCAATAGTTGGAGCCTATGATGCTATTGCTGTTCACGAAAATAACAGAGCATATGGCACATACTTCAAAGGCCTTTTGAATATGGGGAGGGCCGGCACAGATGAAATGTATGTAGTTCCTGGTTTTTGGGACAATGCCATAGCGGAGATAAGTAACTATACCTATACAGCTTTTTCAAGAGTCCCGCGAGAAACATGGGTTATGCAATATAGAGGTATATCAAGATGTAATTTGATTCTTCGCAAGATTAGCGAAACAAATGTAGAAATGTCAGCTGAGACCAAAAACCGTATTAAGGGTCAGGCTTATTTCCTGAGGGCTTTCTATTATTTCCAATTAGTCAGGTTCTATGGTGGTGTACCCATTATTACTGAGGAAACAAATCTGAATGAATTTAGAAATATCAGAAGTAGTGTAGCTGAAACCTATGACAGGATCATAGCTGATTTTAAGGAAGCAGAAACACTTCTACCGCTTGTTATTGAAAATGGAAGGGCCTCAAAATTTGCGGCGAAGTCATTTCTGGCAAAAGTTTATCTGCAAATGGCAGGTAATCCCTTGAATGATGTAAATGCAGCAGCAATGGCCGCAACATATGCGAAAGATGTTATTGATAATGGCCCATATAGTCTTGAGGAGGTTTATGGTGATATTTTTGAACTTGAGAACGAGCATGGAGTAGAATATATATTTAGTGCAGAATATATTGGCACCGACAATGAAGGTGGTGAAGTTGCTACCTGGTCGGGAGTTAATGGTCCATGGCCAAACACTTTGTCTTATAAGATTACTCTTGCTATGCCAGAGCTGGCTGAGTCTTACCAGCCAGGTGATGTTAGAAAAGATCGCAACACTGTAGACTTCAGGATTACCGGGCCTGATGGAGGCACGGAACCGATGAATGATGGACTCTGGTATGCTTATAAATGGAGACACAATCCAGATCCTGACCAGCGTTCGTACAACAGGGAGTGGCAATCACCATATAACTTCCCACTTACCCGTTTTGCTGACGTTCTATTAATATATGCAGAGGCGCAATGTCGGGCTGATGGCAGTCCGGGTACTGATGCATATGCTGCAATAAACAGGGTTCGGGAAAGAGCTGGTCTGGAAGAATTAAGTGGTCTTTCAGGACCTGATTTTTTGCAGGCAGTGCTTGATGAAAGAAAATGGGAATTATGCTTCGAGGGACATCGCTGGCACGACTTAAACCGCTATGGTAAACTTGTTGAAGTGGTTCGGTCATCCAGCCAGGGTAACCCTTCGGCTGCAGCCAATATCCAAGACTACCATGTGCTTTTCCCAATACCAGCCAGAGAAATTCAGGTTAGTGGTGGTGACTTAGTACAAAACTCGGGATATATAAGTGAGTAGTGTTTTTTAGATTAGTTAACAAAAAAAAGAAAAGGGAAATTATCCCTTTTCTTTTTCTAATTTTAGAGAATGCATAGTATAGTTAAAATATTTATTGGTTCGCTTTTATTTTTTTTTATTGATACGGGTATTGTTTGCGGGCAATTACAGATTCTGTTGTCTGATCCTGAGGCTGTAATGAATCCTGTTAATTATCCTCATTTCGCCTATTTCCCTGATGGTCATATAAGTGTTTTACCCGATGAGGATGGCTATATTATGTTTTGGGCAGAGTTTGAGTCTCATCGCTCGATTGGCACATCGCAGTTTGTGGAGGATCAAACAAGTCTTGAGCCTGCAAATGCAGTTTTTGGCAGAAGAGGAAATTTTGACACCTATGATAATGGAGGATCATGGCTGATGTCGGTATTTCGCATAGAAGGTGATAGTTTAATAGGCTTCTTTCATGCTGAGGATCACTGGTATCCTCATACGAGCAACAATATCGCATGGAAATCGCTTGGAGTAACTTACTCTGGTGATGAGGGAAAAACCTGGAGCGAAGGAAATCAGATTATAACAAGCCCCAAAGAAAAACCTGAAACCCCCGAATGGGGCGGTTCAGGTGATTGCTGTGTGATCTGGGATCATATTAATAATCGTTGGATCTGCTATTATCAGGAACATAATATCTACATGGCAGTATCTGAAGATCCAAAAGGAGTTCCAGGATCCTGGAAAAAATATTATAACGGTGCATTCGAAGAACCCGGACTTGGAGGGCAACAAACAAAAGTGCCCGGATTGATACCCGGAGCGAATCCCTCAGTACATTGGAACACATACCTTGAAAAATGGGTAATGGTATGGCATGGATGGTCTCCTGCCCAAATATATCTTTCTGTTAGTGAAGATGCAATTAACTGGGAGACCCCTCAAAGTATTATAGTTTCTACAATATCTGGGAGAGCCTGGTATCCAACAATTATTGGAATAACTGATGTTGAAGCAGGTCAAATAGCTAAAATCTATTATGCGGATATCGCGAGCGATTTCTCATTTAGAAATTTTGAAACCCGTACTATAACCTTTATCGATGAACAGAATAATGAACCAGCAATAGCTAGGATAGATGCACCTGCTGATGGTAGTACGATAAATGATATTGGTTTTATAATTAAAACAAGTGCTGATAACCTAAAGGCTGGTGTTAATGAAGTCGAATTTTATGTAAATGATATCCTTGTAGGAACTGATGATACTTATCCTTTTGAATTGGAATGGATAGCGGAAGAGAGTGGAGAATATAAGATTCAGACATTCATAATTGATAATAATAATGATAGAATTGCTTCAGATATTGTAAATATTACTCTGAATTATACAGTAGGTATAAAAAAGCTTTCTCGTAATTCAGATCTTGCCTGGATAACTACTGTTGTTGAAAATACACTTACTGTAAATATGCAAGCAGGAAATAAACAGCTTTCAATATATGATCTTCTATCAAATAAAGTCTTCAGTAAAGAACTTGTTAATGAACATACTGAGATTGATGTTTCGGGCTTAAGCCCCGGACTTTATTTTCTATTAATTAAAAACGATAGAAGTTTTCAGACTTTGAAATTTATCAAGAGGTAATCGTAGCCTTCCCTCCTACTGAAAGGGTAACTTTAGAATTGTTTTCTGGGTGTTAATTGCAACTTCCGTCCGTTGGGGGTACCCAGAGGCACAAGAGGTCATTTTTGACCTCTTGTGTTTTTTAAAACCTTCCCAAACCCTCATTAATTCATAGGATCAGTTATGTGATTTTTTTGTCTGGAGTGTTGCAACTTTCCCTTTCTCCAAAAACAGTTTTTCAGCAAATATGTAGCCAAGTATCTTCTTCTTGGTAGCACCATCAGATTTACTGTAATATTCCAGCAGATCCTCCAGCATTGGAGCTTCATTCTCAATATAACTTTTAAAAGAAGAATTCTGTTCCTGTAAATGATTAAATATGTTCCTTATTAACGCAAGATCTTTATCAACCCTATCTTTCATCACTTGATAATCCTGAGGAGTTATTGTTCCATCCATATAGTTATCCTGTAGATTTGATTTACAGGATTCAATCCTCTCTAAGTCCTTCTTAGTCTTTTTGATTTCATCCTTGCTCTCCATGAACCTTCTGATGTCCTCATAGCTATTTTATCATTCTCCATTTCAGTCAAGGTCAGATAAAGTCCAAGAAGGAGTTTATTTTCAATGTTTGAAATATCAAGTATTAACCATACTCGGTCGCATTTAGTTATGTGTGGAATATTTGGGTAATAAATTTATTATGACAGCTACTACCAGATTCAAAGAGATCTCATTGGTCCCAATTTTTAATAACCTCAACGGCTTTTTCCAGGACAGGATCTCTGTTTTCAAGTATATCTTTCTGGGTGAGTTGGACTGAAATATCAGGTTTTATACCATAACCAACGAATTCCTTTCCATCGGGATAATAATCCTTCTTTGAGCATGCCATAAAAATACCACCTCCCGGCAAATTGATAATCATTGGATTACCTGTGCCACCGGCCGTTTTGCTTCCAATCAACATGGCTCTATCCGAAAAATCCAAAGGCACTACAAAATCTTCAGCAGCACTGGCTGTTAAAGAGCCGACAAGCAGTACCAGAGGACCAGTATAATGTTTACCATCAGAAGGTTCAATTGTTCCCATTCTTCCTTCGTGCCATTCCTCGGGCTGCCCCCAGGCCGCATAAGCAGGCATATATTTTCGTGTTTTCCATCTGGCGGCTTCAACAGGTTGGTCTATTAAATTAGAGATGATATCATAACTATTATCGCTACTCCCGCCAGAATTATAGCGAATATCCAATATCATTCCCTTTAACTCATCTAAATTTAATTTATTGAATTCAGCTTTGAATGCATCAGCAGCATTTCCCGGTCTGAATGAGTTTAGCTTAATATAAACAATTCCGTCTTCAATAAATCTATTTTCAACAGCTGGTTCCATAAAATAAGTACGAAGCTGGAATGAATTTTTCATTGCATTCCTGGTTAAACTGACTGTTGATATCTTGTCCCTGGTATCCCTTAATTTAAGTTTTACTTCACTCTCAGGCTTACCCATTAGCAAGAAATACATCCCAAATGCTTCCTGCCATTGTCTCGTCCCACCATAATAATATGCTCTTATTTGTTCGAGACAATCACTCACAGGAATATCATCTATCTCCAACAGCTCCAGCCCCGGGTACATATTCTGTGCTCTGATTTCCTCTGTATCACCCATTCTAACAAGAATAACTTTGCCATCGATCATTTCGAACTCCACGGGAGGATTATCATACGCCCCACTGAAAAGACCTGGAGGAAGAACCATAGTGTGAGCGTCATCAAGAGGGCCAGCAAGCTCACGAAGCACACGATAGTAATCATCTGTATTACTGGTTGCCAATACTTTTGGAATAGCAGATTGCACCGCCGCATCCCAGTCAAAATCGGGTATCTGATCAAAAAAGACAAAATTGTATTTAGCAGTAGACCAAATTTGCATTAGACCCCAGATCTTCTGACTGTCAGTCAAATTATTCTCATCGGTGACAGATTGCTGCATGTAACTATTTGTGGTCAGATCGCTAATCAAAGTTTCCAGGTCCGGTTTAGAATTTAATATTTTTGGAAAATCCTTTTGCTGCGCTATTATGCTTAAAGGAATAGTCAGCATAGTAATGATGATGCTAATAGTTTTCATTCTTAGTACTTTTTAATTCTAATCACTTATAATATTTATAGTTCTTTATTGATTCAATATAACTTCCCCTGCTTGAAAAAAAACTGGCTATTCTATAGTTACTGCTTCAAGTATGGTTTTATCGATTTAATTTTGCTTCAGCTGTCTTTTTTATATATAAAGACGTATTATCATATTCATTGTCCCCTTGAAGAGTATAAAATATATAAACAATCTGTACCTCAGTCTAAGATTGATCCATTGTATATGATGTTACAGGCCCATGTGGCAAGACCAGTAATCATCTTTCAAAATCATCCCTTACTACCTCGTTGATTAACCTTATTGAATTAGGAGTATATATTCTGTATCGCTAAAATGATTTAGGTTCTGGGAATTTGGTAATAATTTGAGGACTACCTTTTTGGAGATCCCAGAAGTAATGAATGCAGCCAGAAGAAACAGGAGCTCAACAATGATCTCCTGTTGTTTTTTGGAATTTCTGAAACCCCCATTAATTAAAAGGATCCGATGTGTTGATTTTTTTGTCTTGAGTGTTACAATTTTTAATTTTTTGGAAGTTGGATTTTTTGTGACTCTGCTAGTACTTGGAGGCTGTTAGAAGTGGGGTGATCCTGACGGCGTTAATTGTTATCAACCGAATGATCCAGAGCTAAGCTGGTTCTATAATGCTTTACCAGTGAAAGGATGTGATTCAAATCCTGCTGAACTTCAAAGAAAAATTGATGAGTGGGAATCTAAAGATTATGATTGTAAATAGATTCATAATTTGAAGTAATATTTTCATTTTCTTGATAATGCGAATTGTTAACATTGTAGTAGAAACTTAATGCCTGTTCTGATTCTCCTGTATTATTCACTGAACTTTATATAACATTTAATGTTATGTCCACCAGCAGTATATAATATTTGCTTTGAATTACAAAGCCACCCATCATCAGACAGGTGGCAATTCTTACCCCTATTCCTTGGTATTTGTGTATTTATAGTCGAGGATTATCCGTCTAAAGAGGGATTGAAAATGCTGCATAACCCGGTTGCAACTTCCGTCCGTTGGGGGTACTTGAAAAGCCGATGAATCTCATCGGCTTTTTTGTTCTACGCCTTCGCTCCTCGAGCTTCATAGCACAGGCGCGTTCAGCGTCCCGCGTTATTCCCCCGGAGGGGGAAAATAATAATAGCCCCGGACGAAGTCCCGGGGGTAAAAGCATTTACCCCCACCAACAATTCGTACGGTTGGTGAGGTGGGCTCTTCTCAGTTCAGCAAAAAGGATCGTAAGAATTTCATGGTAATTGCCAGGGGTAGTGCCTTTGAATGTGTGGCGATCCTCGAATATCTATATGAAGTATCTGAGGTTGACATGGATACCTTCAATAGTTATTATAAAAGACTGGAAGAAATATCAAAGATGCTTTTTTCCATGATCAGGAAGCTGGAAAGCAACTAATGAAGAAAGAGGTTTCAGGTATTCCATCCGTTTGTTGACGAAAATCAAGTATATCTATTCTTAATTGCCAGATTCAATTATTTTCTGGAACCTTGGCAGGTTACGAAGCCTATCAAACAATGGATCAGCAATAAGCCTGCCTCTTGAAAACCAGCTTGGAATGGATAATAGATATTCCATTTTATCCATTGCCCGATCATAATCCCCAATAAGTACATATATTTCCATCATATCCTCTTCCCTGTCTGGGTTCTGAAAAGCATCCATGCTCAATGGTTTCAGTTCAAGAGCTTTCTTCCCACAGGCAATAGCTTCTTCTCTTTTTCCAGCCAGGGCATAACATCTTCCAAGTGTAGAAAAAAACCTGTCTTCATCCGGGATTTCTTCTAATAATCCAAGTAAAACAGTAACTGATGAATCAGCATACTGCTTGCAGAGTTCCTGGTTGCCGGAAAGGAAATATATCAGTGCCAGTTGGTAGATTGGTGGTTCAAAACCGGCCTGAGACCCTATGTAGTTAGTTTGTTCCTTAATTATAGGGATAAGTCTGTCATATTGCCTGGTATAATAATTTATATCATATTCAAGGTCATCAGCTGTCAGCCCCGATTTCTCCACGGCCAGGTTCACATCACCGGAAATTTTGAGGTTTGCATTATAGATACCAGAATTAAATTGCTCATGATCCGGGACAAATGATAATCCTTTCTCTGACCATTCAATCATTTTTTCATATTGATGAAGGAGGTCATGTGTCTGGGCTAAATTTTGAATATAATTGGCATTGAACGGGTCCATGCCTATTGCTTTTTCAAGTTCTTCAAGACACTCATTCATTTTACCCTGTCGTCTCAGGTTATATGCAGTCCAGGCATATATATCAGCCATATTGGGTGCGGTTTTCTTTAAATCATTGAGCAATCTTATAGACTCATTATATTCTCTGTCTATCCAGTATTTTTTGACTGCTTCAACAAATCGAACTTCTACTAACTTTGGATTTAATTCCAGCGCTCGTTGAAGGTCCCTTAATCCATTAAATTTGCTTTCGAACCAGTTTTCCGTTCTGTTCCAGAATAAAAAGAAATTCATCATTGCCCTTTTAGCGTATGCTATAGTGAATAATGAATCTTCCTCAATAGCCCTGGAATACATATCCCGTGCAAGTACTGCATTGAATCTTGACCAGTAATCATTACCTTTCAGGTAGAAATCGTATGCAACCGGATTGGAAGAAGGAATACTGACATCCAGGTGATTAACTTCCTCTGCACTGAGAGCTATTTTTAACTCATCCGCAACTGCCCGGGCTACATCTGACTGAAAAGCAAACACATCTGATAATACTCCGTCAAAAATATCGGACCATAAATGAGTATCGGATTCTGCATCTATAAGCTGAATAGTAATCCTCACCTTTTCACCTGCCTTCTGGACACTACCTTCCAGGATCGAAGTTACTTTCAGCTCCTGTGCAATTTCCTTTAATGTGAGTTCAGTATCCTTATATCTCATCGAGGAAGTCCTTGATATAACTTTCAGATCACCAACTTTGAACAGATTGTCCAGTATTGCATCAACCATACCATCTGAAAAATACTCCTGTTCAGGATCATTGCTCAGATTTGCAAATGGCAATACAGCAATCGATTTTTCAAGGATTTTAGCATTTTCTGTTTTTTTTCTGATACTAAAAATGTTGATTGCCAGTAAACCAATAATGATCACAATACTTACAACCGTGGCAATTTGCCAGCCAACACTTCTTGCAGTTTTTTCTACTTTATGTTTTGTTTTGGTGCTAACAGGTTTCGTTTTTTGGACTCCCTCAGGTGTAACATCATAAATCCAGGAAAGGACGATCGAAATGACCAATCCAATACACAATAATACGAATACCAGCTTTAATGTCCACTCGGGTAATCCAAAGGGTTCGGCAATGATAGAAACCAATTCAAGGATAACATACGCTGCAGCTGCATAAACAATAATCACACGCACAACCTTCCTTCGTTTAAGTTCCTGCCAGAAGTTATATGGATTGTCTGATTTTTCAGGCATAATGGTCTGGTTTGGATATATAAATATAACTCAACTGCTTATTAATGGCAAATAAAAAGGGATTCACTTATCTATTTCTTGAGGAGAATTAAGACCACAGATAATTATTAGAATGGTTGCATCTTTTGTCCGTTGGGGGTACCAAACGAAAAAGGAGGTAAAATTTGACCTCCTGTTGTTTTTTGGATATTCATAAACCTCCACTAATAAGGATGATTTGTACTGGTTTAGTATAGAATAGTTTTGCAAGTCTTCCTTTATCAAATACGAATTATTATTCAAAGATTCGTACAAGTATCTTAGTAATTGGAGCACTATCTGACTTCCAGTGATATTCTGTGATAATTACCGGCATGGAAACTGCCTTCTCTTGTCAGGTTTTATATTGTGAATTCAATAAGGCTTAGGATTTAAGGAATTTGAATTAGCAAGAAGGACATTAATTGGAAAAGAAAGTTCATTTGATCAAGAAGAATCGTTTTGATTTCTAAAATAGCGAAGTATGTTTAAATCGTTTCAAACCCTGGCTGCATAGATTAAGATTTAATTCATTATTTTAGAGGATGTTTTAATAGATGCGACAGAACCTATTTAATATTTTTACCTGTAAATTAATTACTAACCAAATATAAAACTGTGAAGAAACCACTTATCTTTTGCTGCTTAGTACTGTTTGTATTAACTGCATGTAACCAACAAGAGGTGAAGAATGATAATCCATTTTTTGCTGAATTTGATACCCCATTTGGAGTTCCTCCATTTGATCTTATTAAAATAGAGCATTATATGCCTGCAATTGAAGAGGGTATGAAGCAGGAAAAAGCTGAAATTGAAGCTATTCTTACTAATCCAGATCCTCCAACCTTCGAAAATACCATTGTTGCATATACACGAACAGGTAGTTTCCTGAACAAAGTAACACCCATTTTGTATGGTTTAAACAGTGCAAATACAACTCCTGAGATCCAGGCACTCGTTAAAGAACTGTCTCCTATCATGTCAGCTCATAACGATGAGATTCGCCTTGATCCAAGATTGTTTGCCAGAATCAAAGCTGTATACGAACAGAAGGACGACTTAAGTCTTGAATCCGATCAGCTATATTTATTGGAGAACCTTTATAACGGTTTCGTAAGAAATGGGGCTAATTTAGAAGGTGAAGCAAAAGAGGAGCTTAAAGAAATAAATAAACAACTCTCCTCCCTGGGTGTTCAGTTCAGTCAAAATTTATTGGGTGAGACAAATGCCTACAAATTAATTATTGAAGATGAAAATGATTTAAAAGGATTACCGGAAAGTGTCAGAACGGCAGGAGCTGAGGCTGCAAAAAGGGATAGTATGGACGGTAAATGGGTTTATACAACCCAGCGCTCCAGTATGTATCCTTTCCTGACGTATTGTCAAAATCGTGAATTACGTAAACAGATTTATACAGCCTATACCATGCGTGGTGATAACGATAATGAAAGAGATAATAAGAATATTTGTGAAGAGGTGTTTAATTTAAGAGTGCGTAAAGCAAAGTTACTGGGTTATAAGAGTCATGCGGACCTTGTATTATCTACAAGAATGGCTAAAACATCAGAACGTGTTTATGACTTACTTGATCAAGTATGGTGGCCGGCATTAGAGGTTGCCAAAAAAGAAGTTAAAGAAATGCAGGAGATCGTTTATGCTGAGGGGAACGACTTCAAAATAGAGGCTTGGGACTGGTGGTATTATGCTGAAAAGGTACGCGCTGCGAAATATAATTTTGAAGACGCACAAATTCGTCCTTATTTTTCTCGTCAGAATGTTCAGGAAGCGATTTTCTATGTGGCCAATAAATTATATGGGATAACTTTCACTGAGATTAAAGATATCCCATTACCTCACCCGGATGCCTTTGCTCATGAAGTAAAGGAAGCGGATGGAACTACAATTGGAGTATTATACCAGGATTACTATTCAAGAGCCAGCAAACGTGGTGGCGCATGGTGCGGTAGTTATCGTAGCTATAAGATTGATGATGATGGCAATAAAACCATACCCATTGTAACTTTTGTTACCAATGCAAGCGGACCCATTGGCGATGCACCAGCCTTAATGAGCTTAGATAATGTAACTACGGTTTTCCATGAGTTTGGTCATGCATTAGACGGCTTATTCTCTAACGTACGTTATCAAACTACCTTCAGGGCAAGAGACTTTACTGAGCTTCCCTCTCAAATAATGGAGCACTGGGCAACACATCCTGAGGTCTTAAAAGTATATGCAAAACATTATGAGACCGGCGAAGTAATACCTGATGAGTTAATTGAAAAAATACAGAACTCAAGTCTGTTTAATCAAGGATTTATTACAGTTGA
>Ga0272442_10002885_pt1 | contig 24489 bp, 22 predicted proteins | sample SSMForm2O_FD_200262 | JGI IMG/M metagenome (GOLD analysis project Ga0272442, IMG submission 200262) | Marine sediment archaeal communities from Little Sippewissett salt marsh, Falmouth, MA, United States - SSM-Form-2O | ecosystem: Environmental > Aquatic > Marine > Wetlands > Sediment ...
TCCTCTTCGAGCGTCAGTGCCTCACTGGAGTCGTACGGCTCCCCGTCGATGACGAACCGGCGATACCCGCGCTCGCGGAGTTCGTCGAACAGCCTTCGGTACGGCTCGTCGTAGATCTTGTAAACGGGCGCGCGGAGTTCGACGACCGTGCCTTGCGGCAAGGACGCGATCCGCTCGATCACCTGCTCCGCCGTCTTGGTCGGAATCGGCCGATCGCAGTATGGGCAGTGTCCGACGCCGGCGACGCAGAAGAGGAGTCGGAGGTAGTCGTAGGTGTCCGTCATGGTCCCTACGGTCGAGCGCGGGTTGGAGACGCCGCGCTGCTGCATGATGGCGACGACCGGAGAGAGCCCGAAGACGAAGTCCACGTCGGCCTTTCGTGGCTGTGCGATGAAGTGACGCGAGAAGGAAGAGAGAGAGTCGAGGAGCTTGCGCTGGCCCTCACCGTAGATGACGTCGAACGCCAGGGACGATTTCCCGGATCCCGAAACCCCGGTGATGACAGTGAGGGCTTCTCTTGGGATCTCGACGTTGACGTTCTTCAGATTGTTCTCCCGTGCGCCACGAACTTCGATCGTCGTTCTCACGCGTCACCTCCGTAGAAGTACGCTGCCTCCTCGAACTCGACCCGGCCCTTTTTCGTGAGACGGACGGGGTGCGTCGTTCGCTCAATCAGGCCGAGGTCCGCGAGCTCGTTGCAGGCGAGCGCCAAACCGATGCTCGAAAGGTCCGCACGCTTCCCCACGGCAAGGTGAATCTCGAACATGGTGCGTACTCTCTTTTCCTCCTTGAGGTAGTCGAGGATGGGCTTGCAGAACGTGTCTGCGTCCGCACGAAGCTCGCCCTTGAGAGTCCGGTGAACGGCAAGCAGGTCGTCGACGCTGTCGCACGCCGCGATGGCGGCGCATCGGAGCTTCTCGAACTTGGGACTCAGTTCACTGGCGCGCGCAACCGCGTCTCGGCAAAGGGGCTCTCCATGTGCGAGAAGCTCCAGCGCAGCACGGGTTCGCAGGCACGCCATGATCCTAACAAATCCGGTGACGCCGTCGCACCTGAACACCAACGCCTTCTCCGCCAGATGAAGCGCCCCACCTAGCTCAACCGCAAGTCGAAGGCGAAGGAGCTCGATGTCTCTTCCCCCGATCTCCATTGCCTGTTCCAAGTACTCCATGAGTGTCGGGTCGGCAGCGTAGACGAGCCGACCCGATGAGAAGATGGAGTGGATCGTGGAGCCACGCAGGCTTCGCTCGTGGATCTTGCGGAAGTGGCTTCGGGAGCAGATCTCGGCATCGATGTAGATCCCGTCCTCCACCAACGCGTATGCTTCCCACGGCCGGGATTCGTCGGACGTGATGAAGATAGCGTCGATGTCGGAGTGTTCCCAGACATCGCCTCGCTGGGCACTTCCATAGACGTAGAGGCCGATCAGCGTCGGATCCGATCTAGTCAGCTCGACGAGTCGCTCGATCGCGGCGGCGTAGCGCGCCTGCAGGGCGTTGCCTTCCATGATCTCTTCCATCTAAACGGCAATCGATAGGTAGAGATCGAACGTCCACTTCTCCGGATCGGTCTCGGCAGGGTTCAGGATCTCTTCGAGACCTGCCGAGCAGTTCGCAGGTCTCGTGTATGGGCTGTCCTCGAACCAGGCAACGAGTTCCCGCCAGACGCGCCCGATATTCGACAAACCCGTGAATCGGGTCACGGCATACTTCGATCCGGGCACGTCCTTGATGGTGATTGGCTCTGCGGCTTCCGCCTCCGGGCCGACAACGAGCCACATCTCGTACCCGTAGTTCGGACTCCCGGGAGACGGGTTCGGGTTGTTGAATCCAAACGTACGATAGTCCGCGTCGCCGGGTGCGAGGCCGATCTTCTTGGCGAAGTCGAGGATCATCGTAGCGGCCTGGTTCTCCGGTTCCGTGCCAAAGCCGAGCGCGCTGGCAACCCGCATGGCGGGCATATCCACGATGCGTACGTCTTTCAGCGTCATCTGTTGTCTCCTTTCAGAGCTTGAGGCGTTCTGCCTGCGACAGAACGTTCTCGTACTCGTAGCTTCTCCAACCGGTGTCCGGTTCGACATCGGTGATCTCGACCAACGAGAAGCCCATCTTCTCGTAGAAATGATGGTTGCGGACGGCCCATTCCGGCGTCCCGAGGCTCCATCGGACGGCGTTGGGGTGAAGACGGTACATCGCCCGAAGGATTTCCTGGCCGATCCCGCGATCCTGGTAGTCTGGATCGACGTAGATTCCCTCGCAGCGCCACTCGCCTGCGCCGAGGTCGGTCCTCGAAACGATGAAGAGGCCGCCGACCGCTCGATCCTCCCCGAGGATCACCTTGTAGTACGTCGTGTCAGGCGCGCCGAGGATGCGTTCCTCGTGGATCGACTCGAGGACGCGACGGGTCCACTCGTACGACACGTGGGGCGGACCCTTCGACGGATCGTCGGCTGCGAGGATTTCTGCCCTGCATTCGTCTGGCATCCACTTCCGATCGTCGTAGAATGCGACAGCCGCAACGACGGCAAGTGAGCCAGCATCTTCGATCGTCGCCGCCTCGAGGCGCACGGGCCTCGTCTCGTTTCTCTTGACTCTGCTATCCGTCACACGACCTCCTTGCGATGTGCTCGGTTCGCGCGGCCGAGCGAGTCCGGTTCCCGCCGCTCCTCATCTCGCTGAAGCCGAGAGGTGTCACCAATAGGTCCGGGACGGGCACCGGTAGCTGCATGCCACTTCGACGTGTTCCTGCGTGTCGCACGACGGCCCGCAGTACTCCGGGTGCTGTGCGCATGGCACCTCCTTGTATGCGACGAGTATGTGCCGTATTTATGACATCCAGTGTCACAGATGTAGAATGGCTATCCAGGAGGCCTCATGCGTGCCGATCGACTGCTATCGATCCTGATGTACCTGCAAACGCGCGGACGGACGACAACCGATCGCCTGGCCATTGAGTTCGAGGTTTCGCGCCGAACGATCATCCGTGACCTGTACGCATTGCGGGTCGCGGGATTCCCGGTCTACACGGAGCGTGGACCGCACGGGGGCTGCTACCTGCACGACGAGTATCGCAACACGCTGACCCAGCTGACGAAGGACGAGATTGCGGCGCTCTTCGTTTCGAGCATCCAGGAGCCGCTGAAGGATCTGGGGCTTTCGAATTCATTTCGCGGAGCGATGCTCAAGCTCGCCGCCGCGCTGCCCGAGTCGCGGCAAAGCGCCGGAAGCCGTGTCACGGAGCGGGTGTTGATCGAGTCCGGCGCCGGAGCAGCGAGGCCAGATGCCGTCGACAGACTCTCGATCCTGCATGAGGCTTCGATGAACGATCGATGGGCGCGCGTCACGTTCCAGAGGCCGTTCGACGTTCAGACGACGCGACGGATCGCGCCGTACGGCCTAGTCGCCCGCGACGGACGATGGTATGTGGTGTGGGCGGGCGAGGACGGCCATCACCGTGTCGATACGGTCGCATCCATTCGACAGGCCGAGCTGGAGATAAGCACATTCGAACGTGCGAGCGCGTTCAGCTTACGAGCTTTCTGGTCGTCGTGGAACGAGCGGCAGATGGCCACCCAACCGCGGCTCGAGGTGCAGATTCTCGTCCGTGAAGACGCCGTGAGATACGTCAGGGACGAGCTCGGCGCGCGTGAGGGTGTGTTCTACGGTGTCCCCGAGTTCTCGGAGAACTGGATCCCGATGACCGTTCGGTTCTTCTTCCTCGAAGAGGCACGACGCGCGCTGCTGGCACTTGGCGGCGCGGTCGAAGTGATTGCCCCCGAAGCGCTTCGTCGTTCGATTCACGATTTTGCGGATCAGATCTCCGATATCTATTCGCAGCGCCGGAGCTGAGTCGATCAAGTCACGCGAGAAACGTATGATCTCACACCGGAGGGATCCCGATGTTCGAAACGTTATTCAGTCGGCTCTGCACAGAGATCTCGGGCGTCCGCGCGAAGACGCATGTCGCGGGCATTGCGCGACATCATCGGATTCAAGCATCGCCCGGCTACGACGATGCACTTCGATACGTTGAGCTCGAGCTCGCGGCGCTTGGGCTGGCAAGCAAGATTCGCGAGTTCGCGGCCGACGGCAAGGCGGAGACGTACGGCTGGGTCGCACCTCACGGCTGGACCATCCGCTCCGGGACGTTGCGTCAGATTGCACCGAAGGAGCGGAATCTGTGCTCCTACGACGAGATCCCTCAGGCCGTACTCGGGCAATGCCCAAGTGGCCAGGCCGAAGGAGAACTCGTACACATCGGTGGGGGGCTGAAGCCGGAAGACGTCGAGGGTCTGGATCTCTCCGGCCGCTTCGTATTGACGACGGGGCGCCCGATGCGGGTGATCCGAAGACTGCGAGGTAGAGACATCGCCGGATTGATCCTCTACCCGACGGCCGAGCGAGCCGCACCAGACTACGACCTCGTTCAATATGCCGGGCTGTTCCCGAAAGCCGAGGAGATCGAGGGTCTTCCGCTGGCTTTCTCAATCTCACGTCGCTCGGCTGACCGTCTCCTCAAGGAACTCGAGAAGGGGCCGATCACCGTTCGCGGCGAGGTCGACGCAGCCTTTATCGATCACCCGATGCGCACCCTCGAGGCGTGGATCCCGGGTACGGATCCCGAGGCAGGTGAGGTTCTGCTGGTCGCTCATCTCTGCCACCCGGCGCAGTCAGCAAACGACAACGCATCAGGGAGTGGCTTGCTCGTGGAAGTGGCTCGCGCACTGGCCTCGGTGGCCGAAGATCAGGGACTCCGCAACACCGTTCGGCTTCTCTGGGCGCCGGAGTTCAATGGCACGATCCCGTGGGCCGCGGCGCAGGGTGAAATGCTGAGCCGAACGCAATTCGTCGTGAACCTCGACATGGTCGGCCAATCACCGGAGGTGATCGGCGAGCCGCTACGCGTCTTTCAGGTTCCGAACGCACGAGCCAGCGTCCTGGACGCGTGCTACGAGCCGATTCTTTCACGGATCGCGAAGACACCGGAGACCGTTTCTGCGCAAGGATCACGTCGCCCACTTCACTTCGCCATCGATCGGCCAAGCGGCGGAAGCGACCATCTCGTCTTCGGCGCATCCCCGTTCGAGATTCCTGCGCTGATGCTCGGGCACGACGATCCTTATTGGCACACGGATCTCGATACGATCGACAAGGTCGATGCGACGCGCCTCAAGCAGGTGGGGATACTTACGGCCATGCTTGCGATGCTCCCGACGTGGGCATGTGACGGCGTCGAACGTCTTCGGGGCTGGCAGCTTGCCTTTAGCGCTGCCGAGTTGACACGCGCCGCGCAGCTTGCGGATCAGCTTCCCGACGGGGCGGAAGCGCGCACCCGATTGATGGAGATTTCCTGCAAGATCGAAGAGAACCGCTGGGAGGCGCTCCGGACGATGGTCGGGCTTGACGATGGCGAGGGGACCAAGGCGCATCGCGAGGTGCTTCGCGAGTTGTGTTCTGCGCTGGGGTACGTGGCGTTGGAAGCGGAGCGAGACGAGAGCGCGGCGAAGCCTCGCCGGACGTCGGATGGACCCGTTCGATTCGAGGTGGCGGAGGAGTTCACGGAGGAAGAGCAAGCATTCTTTCAGAAGACGCTCTCGGGAAACCATGGAGCTGCGGCTCACAGCCTCGTCGGCCTTTGCGATGGGACAAGAACGGTCGACGAAATCGCTCTCACGTTGTCGCTCGAGTTCGACGGTCTCTTCTCCACAGCGGACACGCAGCACGCACTCGAACTGCTGGCGAAGGCAGGCTGCGTTGAACTGTAGCTGAACGGGAGGGGGCTTTGAGAAGAGGGCTGCAGTCCGTCCTAGCCGTGATCCGCCGGTACGACCGGAGGTTCTGGACCCTCTTCGGTGTTCAGCTTGTGGTTGCCGCCGGATTCGGCGCGGCGATGCCTTTCGTAAGCATCTACATGCACGGTCAGCTCGGCGCCTCGATGACGCTCGTCGGCCTGGTCATGCTCATCTCCGCGCTTGTCGCGGCGGTGGGCCGCATCGTCGGGGGGGAAATCGCCGACCGACTGGGTCGCAGGCCGCTCATCATTGGAGGCATGGCGGCTCGCGTACTTGCTTTTGCCGCGATGGCCTACGTCGTCCATGTTCGTGCGCCCGTGCTCTTCGTTGGGGGGGCATTCGTTCTTGTCCGCCTGTTTGGCGCGATGGTCCGGCCTGGTTTGGCGGCAATGGTTGCCGATGTAGTCGAGCCGGAGCGGCGCGTCGAGGCCTATGCTCTGTTCCGGATTGGACAGAACGCCGGCTGGGCGATCGGCCCTGCGATTGGGGGGGCAGTCGTGGCGACGTCGTTCGCGTCGGTCTTTCTTCTGACAACGGCTGCGAGCCTCGTCGGGCTGCTTCTGATGGTGTTCTTCACCAGCGAGTCCATCCGGACATTCGAGACATCCCAGTTCTCGATTCGGCGCGTGCTCGATGTCGCGCGCGATTCGCGGTTCCTCGTCTTCTGTGCGTGGTGCGTGGTGCTGTACATCGTGATGGGGCAATTCGCAAGCACGTTCGCCGTCTTCTCGACTGACGCCGTCGGCATCAGTGAAGGATTGCTCGGCTGGATCTTCACGATCAACGGTGTGGTCGTCGTGCTCTTCCAGTGGCCGGCTGCGCGTCTTGCGGAGCGTATTGGGATCCGACGAGGTCTCGTGCTCGGCTGCTTGCTCTACGCGATCGGTTACTTCTCCGTCGCGTTTGCGCACTCCTTCGCGTTTCTCGCCTTGTCGATGGTGATCATCACGTGGGGCGAAGTGACGTTCTCCCCAACCTCGATGGCAGCGGTCGCCAATATGGCACCCGCGGCGCGCGTCGGGCGGTACATGGGCTTTTTCGGTCTCACCGAGGCGTTGGGCTGGTCGCTCGGCCCGACGCTGGGTGGCGTCTTGTTCGATCGCCTTGTGGGTACACCAACCGTGATGTGGGGGATCATTGCCGCGCTCGGGCTGACCGCGGCCAGCGGGTTCTGGATGACCTTTCGTGACTCGCGGCAGGAACCCGACTCACTCGAGTCGCCAGGGGGCGGGTAGACTCGAAACGGAACGCGAGGCGCGCCTGCGCGTAGATCCGAAAGCAAGATCGGTGGACTGATGAGGCGAAGAAGGCTTCTTCTTGGATGCGGACTGGTATCGGCGCTTCTGGTCTTGATTCTGTGAGCGCCAAGACTCCGAGCGGAAGCGCGCATCGGATCGGCTCAGCCCTGGGCGCAAACGACGGCGGGCGAAACCAGCCGTCGCCGGTGTCTACGAGATCCACCGCAGTGCGGTCACAGTCAGCGTTCTGATGGTCGAGGATCAGCGGCTCGTTAGTGCTCACGTCCCGATGGCCACGAAGTCCGAGAGTTACGTTGATACGAGCGAGCTTACTGGACCAAGGGTCCCGAGTGCGTTCTTCGTACATGGGTCGAGGAGATCGTGAATCCGCCGGTCGAAGAGGTGCAGCCGTAGTACCACACCGAGTTCGATCTAGGTCCACTGCTGCCGGAGTCGACCGCTTGATAGAGAGCCGTCGGATCATCGATCGCGACGATTGCTATCGTCGCTGAGCGCGGTCCGACTGCTTGCGCCGCGTCTCCTGCAGCTCCGCCAACGCCTTCTCGATCTCAGCTTCCTTCGGCTCGCGCCCGAGTCGGTTCGCAAGCTGCTTGACGACTCGGTCGCGTTCTCGCTTCTCCTCGCGTCCCATAGTGCTTTCATTGTGCCCGTAGACGTCGCGTCATGCGAGTCTGCGTAGAATGTTCCTCCAGGGAGGAGAAGGATGCCTGAACTTCCGGAGATTGTCTGCCGCGCGAGTGAGATGCGTGATGCCCTCGTCGGGCGTCGCATCCAATCGATCGAGGTACTGCAGCCAAAGTGCCTGAACGTCGATGTCGAAGTATTCCGAGATGGCCTCATCGGAGCGGACGTCTGCGGAGTCAAGAATCACGGGAAGTGGCTCTTCGTGAAGACGACGCAGGGACACCTGCTGATCAATCTGGGCATGGGCGGCGAGCTTCTTCTTCGGCCGGCCGATGAACCTCCTGAGAAATGGCGCGTGCGCCTTGACTTCGATCGGGACGAGACGCTCTTCGTCAATTTCTGGTGGTTCGGGAGCACGCACTTCGTTCAACCTGGTAAGCTGGACGAGCACGCGCAGACCGCGAAGCTTGGGCCGAATGCACTCGACATCTCGCTCGATACGTTTGTCGAACTCCTCTCTTCGAGGAGAGGGCGTGTCAAAGCGTTTCTTCTTGACCAATCGCGCATCGCCGGGATTGGAAATGCATACATCCATGACATCCTGTTTCGGGCCGGCCTTCACCCTCTGCGCCCGATCCCGACGCTGAACTCGGCTGACATCGAGAGGCTGTACGGCGCAATTCGCACGGAACTGCAGCGCAGCATCGATGTAGGAGGAGCATGGTACGAGGTCAGTCTCTTCGGACAGCCGGGAGGCTTCACCGCAGACGATCTGCTTGTCGGGTACCGCGAAGGGAAGCGCTGCCCGACGTGTGGAACGCTGATCGAGAAGATCAAGACCGGGAGCACGTCGAGCTTCATCTGCCCCGCGTGTCAACGTGCTCCATAGGTCTGAGGGCCGATTGGCTCGGTTTCGTACGAAACGTGATGAGCGTTACATTCGTCCGCCGCCTCGACGGCCCTCGGAACTGGGCTGATTGGCTCCTGGATCTCGCAAAGCACCCGCAGTAAGGTCTTCGCCACTGTGACCGAGCCGGGTGAGTTGCTTCAGGGGGCGAACGGGCGACGCTACGCGTTCCCCTTGGCATCGACGGCGGTCTTCCTCACCGCAGCCCATGGAGGGCTCGGCCTGCTGATCCAGCTCTTCCTCCAGCAACAAGGGTTCGCGCCCATCGTCATCAGCTCCGTCTCAAGCGTCAATGCTGCGGGTGTGATGCTCGGAAGTCTTTTCTGGGGGCGATTGAGCGATCGCGGAGCACGCCGCACTCTGCTGTTTATCACAACCATTGGTGCAAGCATCGCGATCGCTATCCTGATGTTTCTTCCGCCGGCTTCGTTGATCCTTGCAAGCTCTTTTGCTCGTACGTTCATGCGAATTGGCTTCATGACGATCACGATCGCGATCGTCTCCGGGGCGAGTGTCATGTCTCGGCGCGGGAAGAACATCTCTTTCGTCACGTCGGCACAGGCACTCGGAATGTGCATTGGATCCTCGACGGCAGGGTACATGCTGGAGTATCTCGGCTTCGTCGGGGGCTTCGCCATCGCCACCGTTCTCTCGCTTCTCGGAGCGGCTTTCTTGCTCCTCCTTCCGCACGAACATGCTCCGTTGCATCGATCCGAGAAGGCGTCATGGTCGTTGGCCTTCTCGTCAGGGCTCGCCGACCTCTACATCAGCACGATCCTGAGGCAGATGGCGATCCACGGCGCCTTCTCTCTCCTTGCTGTGTACATGGCGTTGGTCGGCATCCCACCGCGATTCATCGGACTCGTCTCGGCCATAAACACGGGAACGCAGGTCGTGGCGCTTCTTTTCTTCGGACGATTGGCTGACCGCGTGGGCAGACGACGGGTCTTCATGCTGGGCTTCGCACTCTCGACGCTCACGCCATGCCTGTTCGCTCTGTCGTCTCACATCGGCATGATGATTGCAGGCTACGTAACCCTCGGGTTGAGCTTCAGCTCTCTCTACATCGGCTCGGCCGCATACATCGGAGACCGTGTACCGGCAAGCAGGCAGGGCACGATGATGGGACTCTATGAGACCTCCCGCGGCCTCGGCGGTGTACTCGGTCCGCTGGTGGCCGGATCGATCACGCCATTGGTCGGCTACCGAAGGATGTTCCTCGTGATGGGAGGCATTGCGGCACTCGGCTTCCTGTTGATGCTCCTGCGTAGGCGGGATCGAATCGCTGAAGAGGCTGCCCGCACGGCGTAGCATGGCGGATTCCTTCTCGATGCAGGTTCGCCTGCTCGGTTCACGGTTCGCTGAGATGTAGAATGGGCCAGCATCTGGAAGGAGGTTCCACGTGGCCGAGCTGTCACTCTATCTCTTCGGCGCGCCACGCGTAGAGCACGGAGGCGTCACGGTCTCTCTTGGGCGACGGAAGTCCATGGCGTTGCTCAGCTATCTCGCGGTGACGGGCCGCCGCTATCACCGGGAAACGCTCGCGACGCTTCTGTGGCCGGAGTCCCCTCCCGATGCGGCCTTTTCGGCTCTCCGAAACGTGTTGTGGATCCTGCGGCAGACGCCGGTAGAGAGCGTCATCCGATCCGATCGCAGCACGGTGGAGATTCTTCGCGATGGCAGCCTGTGGGTCGACGTGAACGACTTCCGGGCACTCGTCGTCGATTGCCCCACACAGACGCATGCGCGCACAGCGGTCTGCGATCGCTGCGCACCGCTCCTTGAGCAAGCGGTCAGCCTTGCGCAGGGAGCGTTCATGGACGGGTTCTCCGCACTGAGCGCGCCTGGATTCGACGATTGGCAGCTCTCCGAAAGCGTCGCGCTGAGGCGGGAACTCACCGAGACCCTCGACCGGCTCGTGACGTACTACGCCACGAAAGCGGACTGGGCACAAGCCGCGTCGCTCGCGCGCCGATGGGTGGAACTCGACACGCTCGATGAGGCCGGGCACCGCCGTCTCATGGAAGCGCTCGTCGCGCAGGGAAAGCGTACCGAGGCGCTAACGTGTTTCGAGGAGTGCGCTCGCGCCTTGCACGAGGAGCTGAACCTGAAGCCCGAAGAGGCAACGGTCGCGCTTGCCGAACGGATCCGCGCATCGGACGGCGGCGGCCGAGCGGCACATCTCGTGCGCTCGAACCTGCCTGCCGGGCTGCTCCCGCTGATCGGAAGGAAGGCCGAGGCCGGCAGGCTGACGGACCTCTTGCGAACGCGAAAGACGCGCCTTATCACGCTGGTCGGCTTGGGAGGCTCGGGCAAGTCGCATCTCGCCTTTCACGTGGGCCGCGAGCTGGTCGATGCGTTCGCAGACGGTGTTTTCGTCGTCTCGCTCGACACGCTGAACGGAGATCGATACGTGTCCTCGGAGATCGCACGCGTGCTTGGGGTAAGGCTTATGCGTGGCGAGTCGAGCAGCCTTCCACACGAGCTCGCCGATCATCTACGCGAACGGGAGCTTCTGCTGATTCTCGACGGCGCCGAAGGGATTGGCTCCCAAGCGCGTCTCTTGATCGATATGTTGAGCGCGGCTGAGGGTGTCATGCTGCTTGTGACGTCGCGCGAGCCATTGGATGTCCGCGGAGAGAGAGTGATCTCCATCGAGGGCCTCCCGGTTCCGGAGGACGGCGCATCGACGGACATGCTGAAGGAGAGCGACGCGGTACGACTGCTACAGATGACCTCGAACCGCCTTCGCAGCGGCCGCGCCGAAGACTCGGAAGAGGCATGGAAGGCCATGAGCAAGATCGCCCGACTTGTTGACGGCCTCCCGTTGGGGCTGGAGATCGCCGCCGGATGGAGCCGGGTTCTGTCCTGGTCGGCCATCGTGGAGCGGATGTCGGAGGCGGAGGAGCTTCCGCATCGCGGGCGTGACGTTCCCGAGAGGCATCGAAGTCTGAGGGCCGTATACGAAGAGACGTGGCGCATGCTCTCCGATGACGAGCAACGCACCCTGCGCTGGCTTTCCGTCTTCCACGACGGGTTCAGCATCGAAGCAGCGGAGTCCGTCGCGCAGGCCACGCCCGCTTCGCTCGCCGGGCTGACGAATCGCTGCTTGATCCGCCGCGTAACGGCCGACCGCTACGAGATCCATGAGTTGTTGCGCCAGTTCTCGCTTGAACGCCTCGAGGAGGCGGACGAGGAGGCTTCGGAGGCACGGGCGGCGCACGCGGAGTTCTACGTCTCCCGTCTTGAGCATCTCTTCGACGCGATGAAGGGCAGAGAGCAAGTGGCGGCGCTGAGACGTGTCCGCAGCGACATCGGCAACATTCGCATTGCATGGCGACGTGCGGCGGAGATGAATCGGCTGGATCTCCTCGAGCGTGCCGGAGAGGCGATGTTCTTCTACTACGACGTCACGAGCTTCTTCGAAGAGGGGCAACACGCCTTCGAGGATGTCCTGACTCTTCTCGCGGAACAGAAGAGCCCGTCGGCCATGCTCGGACTTGCGGAGATGTGCTACGGATGGTTCTTGAAGTTTGTCTTTGCCGCCGAGAGCGATGTGTGGCTGCGCGCGGGGCTTGAGCACATTGATTCCATCAAGCCGTTTGGCCCGCCCCACGCGGTCTGCAATCTGCTTGCCTGCTACTCAGGGCTTGTGAGGAGTCCATCGAAGGCCGCGGCTCGACTCAAGGCGAGCCTCAAATACTACCGCCGAGTCAAGGATCGATGGAGCGAAGCGCTGACACTGACTGCACTTGCAGTCACGATACCGCACGAAGATCCGATGGATGCGGAATCGCTTGCGGTCGAGAGCCTCGAGATCAGCCGGCAAATCGAGGACGTGTGGGGACAGTCACTGACGCTCGACACGCTCGCCCATCTCGCCGAAGCGCGAGGGGACTTCGGATTGGCCAAGATCCGCTACCATCAGAGTCATCGACTCGCTACGCTGATTGGTGCGGATGTTTTCCCTGCCATCGATAGCCTGATCAGTGAATCGCGAGTTGCCGGTTTGCTCGGACAGCGCGACGAGGCCGACGAGCTCATCAAGAAGGCGCTTCAGCAGGCACGCGATCTGGGCCATTCGGTTCTGACTGCACGTGCGTTGCGCCAAGGGGGCAAACAGGCATCGGGCTTGGGCGAATATGATGCTGCGCGGAATCAACTCATGGAAGCCCTTCAACTGTTGCAAGCGAGGGCGCAGGCGCAACTTGCGGCCGCATGCGCCGTAGATCTTGGCGATGTCGAACGCGCGGCGGGCGACGACGCCAGTGCTGTCGGGTGGTATCGCGAGGCACTGAGCTTCAATGCGGAGTGCACGGACGCACAGGACCGGCTCCGTGAACTCGGCAAGACGTAGCCCTCAGAGGGGATGAACGCATGGCGAAGCGACTGACGCTGGCGGTGATGGCCGCAGGTCTCGGAAGCCGATTCGACGGCTCGAAGCAATGGGCGGACGTGGGCCCGACGGGTGAAGCACTGCTGGACTACGCGATTTTCGACGCGATCAGCGCGGGCTTCGATCGGACGGTGCTGGTCGTCCGCGCCGAAGACGAGGCGGGGCTGCAGAATCGGATGGAGAGGACCGTCGGCCGCCGCTGTCCCGTTGAGTTTGCCGTGCAGCGACTGGACGACACACCGGATGGATTCGGCCCGCCCGTAGGGCGCAGCAAGCCGTGGGGAACCGGACATGCGGTGTGGAGCTCCAGGGAGTTGATTGACGAGCCGTTCGCCGTGATCAACGCCGACGACTACTACGGTCCGGGCGCGTTCGCGGCCATGGCTGGCTTTCTGCGAACGACGGAATCTGCTGGGAACGAGCATGCGATGGTCGAGTATCGCCTGGACGATACTCTGAGCGACCATGGACGTGTGTCGCGCGGCGTTTGCACAATCCGCGACGGCCGGTGGCTGGAGGAGATCGTCGAGATGCACGGCATCGCGCGGCGGGGTGGTGCCATATCCGCAGGCGACGAGGATTCGCCGTCCACGCTTCGCGCCGATACCACAGTTTCGATGAACCTTTGGGGCTTTCAACCGTCCATCTTCGAGGAATTGGGACGCGCGTTCGAGTCCTTTCTTGCGACGCTCCCGGACGGAGAACCGGAATTCGCCCTCTCGTCGGCCATCAATCGCCTTCTGGCCTCAAGCTCAATTCGCGTCAAGGCCCTGTTGACCGACGAGACGTGGTTCGGGCTCACCTATCGAGAAGATCTTGCCCGTGTGCGAGCGGAGATCGAGCGCCGAATCGAAGAAGGACAGTATCCCGTGCCGCTGTGGGGCAGCGAGTGACGACGAACATGCGCGGCGTGATCTCCAGCTACCTCCCTCCGGGGACGGGCGCCGTGATTGACTCCTTGGGCGAAGGGCACATCCACGATTCCTATGTCATTCGCGCGAAGGATGCGATGGGATTCAGGCCGCTCGTGCTTCAGCGGATGAACCGGCATGTCTTCCCGAACCCGGAGCGAGTCGTTCAAACCGTCGCCCGGGTCACGGAGCATCTTCAGCAACGAGCCCGCTTGGAGGGCCGCGACGAGACGCGTGAAGTGCTTCGCCTTGCGCCGACTCGAAACGGGGATTTATGGACCGTCGACGAAGAGGGAGAGATCTGGCGCGCATTCCATTGGATCGCGGGGGCGCTTCCGATTGCAGTGCCTGATTCGCCGGAGAAGGCCCGCGAAATCGGGTTCGCATTCGGCCGGTTCTTGCTTGATGTGTCGGATCTCCCAGCGGACGCAATGGAGCCGGCCTTGCCTGATCTTCACGACGCGGCATCTCACGTGGAAGCACTGGACGCCGCGGCGCGCGACGATCCGCTGCGTAGAGCATCCGGCGTGCAGAAGGAACTCGCGGCAATCGAAGCGCGAATCCACTTGACTCAGGCCGCGCGGCCTGAACTCCCCGTGCGACTGATCCATGGCGACACCAAGATCGACAACGTCCTCTTCGACGTCGAGACAGAGCAGAGCCTGTGCGTCATCGATCTCGACACGGTCATGCCCGGGCCGGCGCCGATCGACATCGGCGACTTCCTGCGTTCTCTTGTTCGGAGAACGCTCTGTCCTGGCACCAGCGGGCGGCAAACCGCCCTAGAGTACTTCGCTGCGGGACTCGCCGGATACCGCGATGGGGCTGGCGGGCTTCTGACGGCCGAGGAATGGGAGGCCGTGCCCGACGCGGTCGTGACAACAGCAGTTACACTCGCCGCCCGCTTCCTGCGCGACCATCTTCTTGGGGATCGGTATTTCCGCGTCGAGTGCGACGGCGACAACCTACGACGATGCAGGGAGCAGCTCTTCGTGGTGCATTGGTGCCGGCAGCATCAGATTGAATTGCGGGACCGACTGAGGCGGACTGTTCTCGAACACGAATGAGTGGAGGAGATTCGGCAGGAAGGCTCGTGTTATCGTACTACTCTCGGTGTCTGGTTAGAAGATACGCCGGCGGGCGTGTAACCAGGCGAAGAACCCGCAATGCGGTCATAGCGCCTGCGGCCAGGAGAAAGGCCAGGGGTGGGAGTAGGAGAGAGCGGGAGTCGAGACGTTCGGAGATGTAGAGAACGTTCCGAAGAAACGGCGTTGTCACCAAGCCCCCAAGTACCGAGCCAAGCGCAATTCCAGGCAAGAGGACTTGTGCGGACCATCGAGAGACCAAGAGAATAAGAGCCATGCGTGCCGCGCCCATCGCTCGATGAATCGCTAACTCGCGCAATCGACTCACAATGAGGAAGCTGGCGAGCACGGTGACCTCTCCCAAAGCCAGCCCCGCAGCGACAAGCGCTATCAGCGCAAGCCGGAGTGATGCTGAGCGGAAGAATCGTGATACCTCGCTCTGCACAGCGCTCGCCGATTCAACAAGAACCTCGCCTCGGTCCGGATACCGCGATCGAAACGCAGCCGCGATCTGCCTGGCAAGCGAGGTCATCTGCGATGCGCGATCGACGCGGACGAGAAAACGAGAGTCACTTGGCGGCATTAGGTCATCGAAGGCGGAGGAAACTATGACGTCCACGGGGAAAGCGAGGCTGCGATCGAACTCGCCAACGACATGGAAGACCTGCCCGCGAATGACGAGGTCGCTTCCCGTCGGCGCAACGTCAAACTGGAGCCGGGCCAACTCATCGGAAACCATGCATGTCGGTTCCCCCAATTGCAGCTCGCGGGAGGACAGCAGCCGGCCGGCGGTCGATTCGACCATGTCAAAGGCCATCAGACGGGAGTCGACCAAAGCAATTGTGACACCAGGGGAAAGCCCGTAGACGGTGTATGGCGCAACTGCCAGAACACCATGGATCCCTTCGATCAGCGTCGAATCGGCGGGCGTAAGGTCGGGGCTTGGCAGGATGCTCTCCCTCGGATTGCGGACCAGCAGGATGTCAGAATCCACGGAGCCCCAGACGTTCCTGAGATGGTGTCGTGTGGCTTCGACAGTGCCGCTTAGCACCATTAGGAGGCAGGTTGCAAGCAGAATCGAGATCGATACGGCTACTTGAGCAGTCACAGGTAAGCCCAGGCGTGATGACGCTGCGGGAGCTCGAATCTGGCTGACGGCCGAAAGGCGCGAAGCGGCACGCGCGGGGAGCCAGCTTGCACATAGCCCGACTGCGCAGGCCATTGGCAACGGTATGAGATGGAAGATAGATATCGCGAGAGGTTGGCGAAGCAGTATGAGCGCGCCGGCTCCCACTACTGTGCCCATGAGTGCACCAGCCAACGATAAGGCGAGGGACTCTATGAGCAGTGATGTTCGGACGTTGGAGAGGGTTGCTCCACAAGCTCGGCGGATCCCGACTTCCCGGTTTCTGCCGAGTGCCGAGAGCGATGTAAGGACGGCCATGGACGCCGCCGCGATTGCGAGGAGTGAGCCCGCACCAAGAAGAAGCGCACGCTGCAGTGCAAGATCAGAGCCGTGAATCGTAAGGCGGTAGAGCGTCTCCAGTCGTAGGACCTGCGCGTCAGGGTACAGTGAACGCAGAGATCGCTCCGCCTCGGATGGGGGGGGCTTCACACTCAGGATGAGACTCCAGTAGCCAGGTTCGTCGTCACAAGTCTCCAGAGCCTCGACTTCCGGTGACGGAGCGCGAAATGTCAGAGCCCGTCGGTTGAGGCGCTCGCGGACGACGTCTCCTTCCGGGATCCTTGCCAGAACCCCGATCACCGTTGAGCCCTCGAGAGTCTCTCCCAGCGGGCTGCGTGTTCCGTACAACACTTGCGCGACCTCTGCACCGAGCAGGATCGCTGCCTCATCATCACGTTCGAAGGAGCGCCCTTCAGACAGAGCGAGACCGAACAGTTCTGGGAATGAGGCTGTGACCTCGAGCCATGTGTACGTGTACTCCTGGCCTGGGAGATAGTGTGTGACGTCACGGCCTTGCCCGGCTACGTCTGCCACCCCGGGGAGTTCCGCGACGCGTGCAATATCGCTTGTCCGAAACGTGTTGCTGGATGTGGGATGTGAAACGATGAGGAGATCCCGGTCTATGTTCTCCAGCAAGTTGTCGAGATCTCGGTGTACCGTCTCGTGCAGAGAAATGCCAACAGAGAGTGCGGCCGTGGCAATCGCCACGGCCGCGCAGCAGCTGGCCTTGAGAGCAGCGTTACTGCTCAAACGTAGCAGCATCGGCCAGGATTCTCCTTAGCTCATCAAGCACGCCGGAGCGTATCTCGGGAGTGCTGGCTACAGTGCGAATGGGGACAATGGTGCTGGGAAACAGCACCTTCCCGTTGCCATTCACGATCATGATGCTTGGCAGCCCCACGATCCCCCAAAATCTCGTTAGGTGAAGATCGACGTCGAGCACACCGGTCCATCTGCTACCCGCGACTTGCAAGTCGCTTCGGAAAACGTCAATCAGCTCTTCGCGGTAGCTTCTCCCCTGAGCCACGAAATCGGCTTCGGGCAGTACTGCGAAGTTCGGTTGCATCTCGTAGAGTCCGAGTCTCTGCCCGAGTTCCCACATCGATTGGAGAGTCTCGTCAGAGTGACACCATAGCATCCAGTAGAAGTCGACGCTCGGGAACTCGCGAGCGAGTGTATCCAGTTTGGAGTGTACGAGTCGGCCTACCTCGCCGGCGAGCGATGGCCCACAGTAGAGCAGTTTCACACAGTCGCCCTGGGGAAGCATCTGGGGATCCCCGTCGATGGATTGCAGCGCGAAGTCCGGCCAGGGAGCAGTATCGCCGTACCAAAGGACATGCTGGATGTGTGTGCCGGCGAGGATCTCGCCAGTCGCGACGAAGTGGCGAAGCATCGCATCGTCGTCAGTGGCGAGTTCCCTGAGGTGATTCCGTGAGCGGTAGGCAACTTCTTGGCTCTCGTTCACCAGGAACGCCACTGAGCCCACTCCACCACCCCCAACTTGATAGGTTGCCGCGACGATGCTCGCTTCGGGTTCGCCCAACAGCACTGTGTCATCGCTGAGTAGACTTGACATTGTCGCGAGATGTGGCGACAGCGAACCGATCAGGACACAGACCAGCTGCAGCCCGTCCAGCTCGCCCCAAGCCGCCAGGTAATGGTAGTCCGATGGATCATGCTCTTGGTGGAACACGACAACCAGCGTTCGGCGGGCCAGAAGCTCAAAGAAGTCATTCGCTGGCGCATTGGAGCCGACCGGAAGGCCAAGCGTGTAAGGATTGAAGATGCTGTGCCATTTGCGGAACGGGTCTTCCGACATCCAGGCTGCTTCGGTATCACTGCAGTCCTCACATGGTGAGGACTGCCGCGAGAGGCCAGCTGTGAAGGACGCGAAGAGGACTAGAATTGCGACGAGCGGTAGGATACGGAGGCCCTGGCAACTCGTGCGCATGGTGCTAGTGTGGTACGCAGGCCATGTCGTGACTTGTCACGCGTTCACACGGGCCACCAGTGACACACATGAAGTTCGTCCACTCACAGACCTCCATGCAGTCATCTTTCCACGGCGCCCACCCACCACAGACATTGCTCTGGCAAGTGTTGTAGGTCCCCTGAGTGCAGCGCCCTGAGCCGTACTCCCAGCAGAACGGGAGGCTAAGATTCCTTGTTCCACAGGTGTCCGTGCAATCACAGCTAGCAGGCACTGCGCCCATGCCGATGCCTGCGACCAGCGCGATCAGCACAGTGAAACAGACCGAACTCTTACGGAGAGACATCACAACCACCTCCAAAACCGTACTATAACAGACATGATCGTGGACGACAAACTGCTATTCGTCTTCGTGACACTGGACCGCTCGCGACGCTTCGGTCCCAGAGAGTGCTAGACAGCGAATCATTACGTGATGTAAGATCCCGCACTCTTGGGAGGCCGCATGATCCAAACGGAGAGGCTGGCGAGGCGATTCGGCAAACGACTTGCCGTGGACGAGCTGACCATCGGCGTCGGCGCCGGGGAGATTCTCGGGCTTCTCGGGCCGAACGGCGCGGGGAAGACGACGACGATTCGCATGCTCGCCGGCATCATCGCGCCGACGAGTGGTACCGCACGCGTCGACGGGCTTGATCCGGCCATCGAGCCGGAGCGCGTTCACGAGCGGATCGGCCTGTTGACCGAAGCTCCCGGTTTCTATGAGCGTTTGTCCGCCAAGCGGAATCTGGAGTATTTCGCGCGTTTCTACACAGGAATCGAGCCCTCGGATGCCGCAGAGCGCTCACTCGCTAGAATGGGCCTCGCGGATCGAGCGAACGATCGTGTTGCGACCTTCTCCAAGGGCATGAAACAGAGGCTCGCGTTGGCGCGGACGCTGATCCACGAACCGCGGATCCTCTTCCTCGACGAGCCGACGGCCGGACTCGATCCGGAAGCGGCGCGTGACCTTCGCGACTTGATCCAGGAGCTTCGGCGAGATCGGCGCACGACGCTGCTGTGCACGCACAACCTCCAGGAGGCGGAAGCCCTCTGCGATCGCGTCGCGATCTTCCGTACACGGTTGGTCGCCATGGGCTCTCCTGCGGAGCTTCGCGAACGGCAGTGCGAGCCGGCGCTGCGCCTTCGACTGAGAGAAGCGAGCGGAGATCTTGTCTCTTCGATCGAGCGCTTGCCTTTCGTCCGACGCATTGAGCGTGTGGACGGAGAACCGGGCGGCCTTCGTGTGCGACTGGACGATCCGGAGGCGGATCGCCAGCACCTTGTCGCGGCGATCGTTGAGGCCGGGGACGAGATCGTCGAGATGGTGTCCGAGCGGCCATCCCTTGAGGCCGTGTATCTCCGTCTGATTCGAGAGGAGCCATCATGACCCGGAGGATCCGAAACGTCCTCTACAAGGAATGGGTGTCGCTCGCCGCAACGCCGAGCAGCCTTCTCTTCGTTCTTGTTATTCCGGTTCTCCTGATTCTGCAGGCGCTCTTCCTGATTTGGCTTCTCCCGATCTTCATCGCTCCGGACATGGTCTCGGTCTTCGTCGAGGGGAGCGGAGGGCTACAGAAGACGGACTTGTTCCGACTGTTGCTCCTGTCGCAATTCCGGTTCTTCGTCCTTCTGATCCCGGCAATGATCGCGAACACTTTCGCCACGCTCAGCATCGTCGAGGAGAAACTGACGAAGACGCTCGAGCCGCTTCTCGCCACGCCGGTCCGGACATGGGAGCTGCTGACGGGAAAGGCGCTTTCCGGTGTCATCCCGGCCGTCTTGATTACGTGGATGAGCGCGGGGCTCTTCATCCTCGGTGCCAGGCTCCTGGGGTGGGCGGATCTCCTGCCTTATGCCCTTGACTTGACATGGTATGTGACACTCTTCGTGCTTACGCCCGGGATCTCCGTTCTGAGCTTCATTTTCGGACTCATCGGATCATCTCGTGCGACGGACGCGAAGAGCGCGCAGAACCTGGCAGTACTGGTGGTACTTCCAATCTTCGCCGTCATCGGCATTCAGGTGACCGGGCTCGTGCAGTTCACGCCTCTCCTCACGGCGCTCCTTTCGGTCGGAATCGCTCTGCTCGACGTACTGCTTCTCTGGCCGGCGGTCAGGCTTTTCGCACGCGAATCGATCTTGATCCGCTGGCGGTAGGCGGCAGTGGCGGACATGCGATCCTGAGGATAGACTGACCGCCAATCGGGGGGGCTCATGCGAAGGCTGTTTCGGGAAAATCGACACTTGCTTCTCTTCCTCGTGGCTGCGAATCTGTTGCAGGTCTTCGGGCACAACGTCTGGCGCGCCATGTTTAACAACTTCGCGGTCGAGCGAATCGGCGTCGGACCTGACGCGATCGGCTGGATTCAGTCGGTCCGGGAGCTTCCCGGCCTTCTCGCCTTTGCGGTTGCGTTCCTAGCACTCCTGTTCAACGAGAAGCGCATTATGGCGGTCAGCCTTGTCGTGCTCGGAGTCGGCATTGTCTTGACCGGACAGTCATCGACGTTTCCGATTCTGCTTGTCTCGACTCTCGTCATGAGTTTGGGGTTCCACTACTTCAATCCGGGCAACAACGGGCTCATCCTGATGAGTATAGATCACGAGGAAGCTCCCAGAATCATCGGGCAGCTGAGAAGCGTGGGGGCAATCGCCGCCGTTCTCGCAACGGGTGTGGTCTACTTCTTCGCGGAGAGGATTGGTTACGAGCACATGTTTCTGATCGTAGGGCTTGCCGTCGCTTGCGGAGGGATCGCCCTGTTCGTGGCAAGCAGAGGTGGACACGCGAACCTTCCGGAGCGTCGGCGCGTGAAACTTCGCAAGCGCTACTGGCTCTTTTACGTCTTGACCTTCCTGATGGGCAGTCGGCGGCATATCTTCACGACGTTTGCGCCGTTCCTGCTCGTGCAGACGCACCACGTTGACGTGCGGACGATGTCCCTGCTGCTTCTCGTCAACGGGCTACTCAATGTATACGTCTTCCAGAAGGTCGGGAAGCTCATCACACGGTTCGGGGAGCGTGCGATCCTGACCGTCGCATTCGCCGCTCTGATTCCGATCTTCCTCGGGTACGCGTATATCGGCAGCCTCCCCATCTTGTTCCTGTTCTTCGTGATTGACAACGTGCTCTTCGGGTTCAACCTCGCGATGCCCACCTATCTGCAGAAGATCGCCGTGTCCCGAGAAGAACTCACCGCGAACATGTCGCTTCAGGAAACCATCAACCACATCTCGGCGGTCATCGTTCCTGTGGTCGGCGGGACCGTTTGGGTACTGTTTGGCGCCGAGGCGCCGTTTCTTGTCGGGGTCGGGATTGCCGTCGTGTCGCTTCTCCTTGTGCAGTTGATTCGCGCCACTCCTCCCGCGACGCACGAAACAGTTGCTTGAACGCAATGCTGGGAGTGAAAGAGAATGAACGGATCCAAGGGGCTCGCGGGCGAGGCTGAGGAGGCACAGGACGCGATGGGATATGAAAGCGATGGCCGGCCAATGGTGCCGGGGGCGGATGTCCGTCTGGTTCCGATTCGCGTAGACCGGGCCCTCGGTCCGGAGGATGCGGCCGATCGAGATTCGGGGGCATTCTTCAGCGACCTGCTCGTCGAATCGGGCATCGAGCCCCGGGACAAGGATATCCTCGTCGTGAGTTCCAAGGTCGCGGCGATCTTCGATGGAGGGCAGATCCGCCTGGATGACGTCATTCCAACTCGTCGTGCGCGAATCCTCGGCCACATGTTTCACAAGGATCCAAGGAAGATCCAACTCGTGCTGGAGCAGGGTCCGATCTTCATCGTGATCCCACTCAAGCGGGTCACGGGAATTCCCAGCATGCGCAGGATGCTTGGCGAGCGGTCGCCCGATCCGGATGCAATGTGGCGTGGATTTGCGGTGACGAACAAGTATGCATTCGTCGTCAGGAAATTTGCTGCTTACCTCGACGAGGGGGGAATCGATCACACCAACTCTCCCGAGGGGTACGTCACGACCTTGCCACGGGATCCGTGCAAAACCGCGCAGAGGATTCGCGAGGCGATCCGGGCCGCGACAGACGCCGACGTCGCGGTCATCATTACGGACACGGTCACGATGATCGGTCGCCTTGGCTCGCAGGATCTGGCTATCGGCTATGCGGGTCTCGATCCGGTGACTCGAGCGACCTTCAGCGAGGATCTGTTCGGCGTGGCTCGCTCGGGAGGTATCGATATTGTCATTGACTCCGTCGCCGGGCTCGCCGGCCTGATCATGGGGCAGACGACGGAAAAGACACCCGCTGTCCTCGTCAGAGGTTTGAACTGGGCGCCGGAGCGACAGGGCGAGCTTCCCGGGATGGATGCCGTTGCGATGCCGGGCGGCTCGGAGATCCGGATTGTATTCCTGGTGATTTGGGCGACGCTGAAACTCTACCTTGGGAACCTAATCTCGTTCCAGCGCGGGCCGGGGCGAGTCAGACGTCGAGAATCGTAAGATCTTCGGCCGGCGCGCCGTGGACGGACTTGTATGTCTCCGGGGCTCGCCAGAGCTCCGCGGAGCCATCGGGGCGAATCGCCACCTTTGCCGGACGCGGGAATCCGCAGCTATTCGAGGCGAAATGATCGGCGCTGTACGCTCCCGTGTGATAGAGGATGAATCGTTCTCCGCGCTTGGGGAGGCGATTGAGGTCGACCTTCGCCTTGCTGATCATGTCTCCGGAGAAGCAGAGGCGGCCTGCAAGGAATGCCTCCTCAGGTGTATCCGACTCGCGCCTTGGCAGCACCGCTGCGGGAAAAATGTCTGGAGAGATCAGATTCGTGCCGTGGTTGTTGATGCCCATATCGAGTGAAACAACGGTATGCTCGAGGACGCGCTTGACACCCATTACTTCCGTCAATGTAATCCCGGCATTGGCCATCAGAGAACGCCCCGGCTCGATCACCAGCGTTGGGTCGCCGAGCGCGTGGAGGCGCTCGACCACAGAGCGCCCATCCCGCGTGATCGCGCCCAGGAGATGCTGGTGCATCCGGGCAATCGGAACCCGTGACCAGTATGCCTTCCCGATCCAAGCAGGATTCTCGTCGCCGGCCGTCCGCGCATAGCCCATCGGGATGTCGTTCCACGTGACCGCACCGGATGTGCCGAGGTCTCCGCGCAGACGAGCGAGGAGTCTCGCTTGGAATGCCGCCCACTCGTCTTCGCTCAGGAAGGAGACCGGGAACCCGCCCCCGATGTCGATCATCTCGACGTTGAGTCCATCGGATTGTGCGTCCTGGGCCAAGTCGAGCAGATGATCGAGGAGCCGTTCATAGCCTCCCGGCTCGGCGATTTGCGTGCCGATGTGCGCTGAGATGCCCACGAAATGCAGCGCGGCGGCCTCGGCCAGACGGGCGAAGAGTGCCGGGGCCTCGTCAATGTGAAACCCGAACTTCGTCCAGTCGGCGGCCGTTGTCTGATCGTCGGACGTGAGGCCTGCAAGAGGCATGCCGCGGAAGCGCAGGAGGACCTGAGCTTTCCGACCCGTGCCGTGCAGCAAAGCATCAAGCGCGTCGAGTTCATCGCTGTTGTCGACAGCGATCGGACATCCGGCCGAAGCGGCGCGTTCTAGGTAGTCGTCTGACTTCGCATTGCCGTTGCAGAGAATCGTTGCAGGCCCCATGTGCTCCTCGAGCGCCAGTTGAAGCTCGTACTCCGATGCGACGTCTGCGCCGAGCCCGAGGCAGGCTGCTGCGCGCACGGCGCCCCGGCACGGATTGGACTTCACGGCGAACGCAATGGTAGTTCTTGGATAATGGGCGGCTGCGACCGCGCGGAAGGCTTCGATATTTGCTTCCATCTCCTCGACGAAGAAGACATGAAGAGGCAGGCCGAACCGTGCGGAGAACGCCTCGATGCCTTCCATATGCTTCTCGATCTGCGCGTCAAGACGCGCCGTCGTTGTCGTCATCATTCCTCCGGTGGACACACGAATGGTACGTGAGGATCGCGTGGCTGTCAGCTTCGCCCCGGAGCGGCCCGGACACGTGTCTGTGATGCGTCATACGCTGCTTCGAATCAGGCGGAACCGCGTAGGTTCTTCGGCATCGCCGTACGGATCTGGGCTCGCGCGTCGTCG